>ENA-OBIT01000115-OBIT01000115.1-metagenomes-genome-assembly--contig:-NODE-115-length-33513-cov-5.84889_pt1 | contig 33513 bp, 35 predicted proteins | sample MGYA00153386_OBIT01 | MGnify analysis MGYA00153386
ACGGCACCGTGACGAAGCTGAGCTATCAATGGGCACCACCGAACGGGACTGCATGAGCACGTCCATGAGCGCATGCACCCCGAGGATGGCCATCTGGGCAGCGCTGCTGTCCGTGCTTTTCGCCGCTTCTTTCAGCCTCGTAGCGCTGGCCGCGAATTTCACGACGCTGATCCCAGCCATCTGGGTCAACCCCTTGAGCTTTGCGCCATCGCTGCTGTTGGCCTGGAGCTACCTCGTGCTGATGGCCTGCGTGCTGGACGCCGCACCGCCCGAACACCCGTTCCCGACGATGGCGCTGGCACTGGCCGGGGAATTCCGGCGCGTTGCAGCGGCAGCTTCGGACGACGGCCGGCTTCGGCTGCAGCCCCGTGATCCACCTGGGCCCGAACTGCAGCGCCAACCCGTGCAGCCGATGCCTGTGCGAGCCAGGTAGTTGTTCGAAGCGACATGCCCATCGAAGCATCTCGCCGAACCGCTCTACGCCGTCTCGCCGCAGGTTGGGCTGGCACGGTCGCCGTGGCAGCAGGCTTCGTGGCCTGGGCGGTACACCGTCCCGCTGTGTCTCTGGCTCAAGGCCGCTGTTCCGCAAGGTGCTTCATTGAAAAAGAAAGTCCTGGTTGTGTACGCCACCCGCGCGGGTTCGACCGGCGAGGTCGCGCACGTGATCTCGGAGCGCCTTTGCGCGATGGGTTTCGATACCGAGGATCGAATCCGGCGCTGGGCCGACGGCCTGAGCGAGAAGTTGCAGTGACCGCGATGCAGCTCCCGCCCGACCCAAAATCGACCGGTCAATCATGGTGGACGTCATGACCTGGATGAAATGGCTGGGGCTTGTTGTGGCCACACTGACGGTGCTGGCCGCATGAGCGCCAGCGCTGAGCAGTGGAAGCCGTTCACATCAGAGCAGCGGGTCATCACACAGCGGCCGGGCTTCGACTGGGACGCCCTCGTGATGATGTTTCCCGGCGTGCCGGTGCATGTGCATGACACCTACATCGCCGGTACGGGATTGCTGCACGGCGCCGTGTTGGGTCTGGTGCCGGTGGTCGACATGGCCGATACCCCAGAGATGGCGCGGTGCGAGCTGATGCGTTTCTTTGCTGAAGCGGCTTGGTACCCCACCGCGCTACTGCCCAGCCAGGGCCTGCGCTGGGCGGCGGTGGACGAGAGCTCAGCACACGCCACGCTTGACGACGGACCGCTGACGCTCAGGCTGCTCTTTCGCTTCAACGCAGACGGCCTGATCGATACCGTGCGCGCCGAGGCGCGCGAACGTGTGATGGGTGGCAAGACCGTCAGCGCGCCTTGGCAAGGCCGTTACTGACGCTACGCGCTGCAGGACGGCATGCGCGTGCCGCAAGAGGGCGACGTGGTCTGGGTGCTGCCAGAAGGCGACAAGCCGTACTGGCGCGGCAAGACCTTGTCGGCCACGTATGAGTTTGCGAACCCGGCCGCGCAGTGACCCTCGCCGCTTGCGCGATCCCCCGTCGCACTCTTGCTGCTGGCTGCCTATCTGATGAATTCGTGGTGGATGTTCAGCGCTGCTTTGGCGTTCGGCGTGTTTCATGTCTGGGCGTTGTCGCTCATCAGCCTGTGAGCACCCTCTTCCTGCTTCAACTGGTGGTGCCGCTGGTGCTCGTAGCCTGGATGGGCCTCGCACCGCCGCGCGCCTGGCTGGCTTTTTGGATTCAGGTTGTCGCAACGGTCACCGCACTGTGGACGATGGCGCTGCTGGGCATTTGGCTGCTACCGCCGTGGTGGGCGCCCCATGCATTCGGCGTGGCTCTGGCCGTGGCAGTCGGCCTCGGGCTGCGTCGGCGCCTGCCATTCGTTTCTGCGGTTCCTGCTGCCTGGAGCGCGTGGCTCAGTGCCGGGATCTTCCTTGTCCTGGGCGTGGCCTCGGCCTATGGGCTGGTGGGTGCCCTGCGCAGCCGCACCGTGTTGCCGCTGGCAGCGATGAACCTGTCCTTTCCACTGGGGCCAGGCAGCTACCTGGTCGTCAATGGCGGCAGCGACATCAACACCAACGCGCACCTCAAGACCCTGGATGCCCGCGTTGCCCGTTTTCGCGATTGGCGCGGCCAGTCGTATGGAGTCGACATCGTCAAGCTCAACGCGTTCGGTCTTCGCGCGCGCGGTGTGCTGCCCGCCGACCCGAAGGCCTACGCCATCTACGGCGCCCGCGTGCTGGCGCCCTGCGCTGGCCAGGTGCTGCTTGCCGTGGACGGTCTGCCCGACATGCTGGTGCCGGAGGTCGACCGAGAGCACCTGGCCGGCAACCACGTGATGCTGCGCTGCGCTGAAGCCAACACCCACATGAACAGCGGCGCCGATGTGCTGCTCGGGCACCTGCGGCCCGGCAGTGTTCAGGTGCGTGCAGGGGCCAGTGTCGCGGTCGGCGACTGGCTGGGGTCGGTGGGCAACTCGGGCAACACGGGCGAGCCGCACCTGCACGTGCATGCGCAGCGCCCGGGCCCGGTCGGTGCGCCGCTGGGCGGCGACCCGCGGCCGCTTGTGTTCGGCGGTCGCTTTCCGGTGCGCGGCGACCGCATCGTCTTGCCATGAGCAACGTGATGACCCACATCAGGCGTCGAGGCTTGCTGACCCTGATCGTGCTGGCGCTGATCAGTGCAGCGCTGCTGATCGGTTGGCGCTTCGACCGTGACATGCGACGGGCCCGTGCCCAAGCTGCACAAGGCAGCGAGTTGCTGCAAACGCCCTGTGGCCCGATCGAGTACCAGGAAGCCGGAGCCGGCGTGCCGCTGCTGGCAGTGCATGGCAGCGGTGGCGGGCATGACCAGGGCATGGCCTTCGCCGCCCCGCTCGCAGCACACGGTGTGCGCGTGATCGCGATGTCGCGCTTCGGCTACCTGCGCACGCCCATGCCGGCCGACGCCACGGCGGCTGCGCAGGCCGATGCCCACGTGTGCCTGCTCGATGCGCTGGGCATTGCCAAGGCCGCCGTGATGGGCGGCTCGGCGGGTGCCCCGTCAGCGCTGCAGATGGCACTGCGCCACCCCGACCGTGTGAGCGCGCTGGTGCTGTTGGTGCCGCTGGCCTACAAGCCGCCGACGCAGGCCGACTCGGCACCGCCGATGCCGGCCTGGGTCGAGAACACGATGGTGCGGCTGATCAGTTCCGACTTCCTGTTCTGGGCTGCGCTGCACGTCGCGCGTGATCAGTTGACAAAGGTCGTGCTGGCCACGCCACCCGAATTGCTGACCATGGCCAGCCCGCAGGAGCGGGCGCGCATCGACCGCATGCTCGACCACATCCTGCCGGTGTCCGAGCGCGCAGTGGGCCTGGTCAGCGACACCGCGGTCGGCAAGCACTTGACGGCCTCGCCGCTGCACACCGTGCGCGTGCCCACGCTCATCATCAGTGCGCGCGACGACCGTTACGGCACCTTTGCCACCGCGCAGTACACCGCCAGCCAGATTGCCGGGGCCCGCTTCATCGGCTTCGATCAAGGTGGCCACACCTGGGTGGGGCACGACGACGAGGTGATGGAGGCGATTCGCGCGCTGGTCATGCAGTTGAACTAGCTGCGCGATGTCGACAGGTCATCGTTGACCCACCTGCCACCGTGCGCGACGGCTTGCGGGTCGCTGCGCGCAAGCCGTGACACGACCTTCAAGTCTCTGACGGAGCGCAACTCACCGCTGCATCTGCGCCAGCACCCGGTCCACCATCACGCCGCTCTGCCCCAGGTAGTTCGCCGGGTCGCACATCGCGGCCAGTTGTTCGCGGGTGAGGTGGTCCATGATTTCTGCGTTCTCGCACAGCAGGTCCAGCAAGGGGCGGCGCTGGCGAGCGGCCTGCATGCAGATGTCGTAGACCAGGTCGTGGGCGTATTCGCGGCCGATGTGGCGGCCCAGGCCCATCATCACGGCCTCGCTCATCACGAGGCCACCGGTCATGTCGATGTTGCGGCGCATCGCTTCGGGGTCCACCTCCAACCCTTCGACCAGCACACGGCTTTGCTTCAGCGCACCGGCGAGCAGGCAGAACGCTTCGGGCAGCACGATCCACTCGATCTGCCACGGCCCGGTGCTGCGTTCGTGGTCCGCCACCATGGCGTCCATCAACGCAGCGGCGTGCTGGCGGAGCACCGAGATGGCGCCGTGGATGTAGGCGCTGCTGATGGGGTTGCGCTTTTGCGGCATGGTGCTGCTGCTGCCGCGGCCGTGGTGGTAGGGCTCGAAGACTTCGGCCACCTCCGTCTGCATCATCAGCTTCACGTCCATGCTGAGCTTGCCCAGCGTGCCGCCGATCAGCCCCAGCACGGCGCCTACTTCGGCGATGTTGTCGCGGATGGTGTGCCAGGCGATCACCGGCTGCTTCAGGCCGAGCTCGGCGCACAGCCCCGCCTGCGTTTCCATGGCACCCGTCTCCAGGCTGGCCAGCGTGCCGGCCGCGCCCGCGAACTCGCCCACGAGCACGCGTTCACGCAATTGCGCGATGCGTTCGCGGTGGCGCAGCACGGCGCTCAGCAGGCCCGCCATCTTGTAGCCGAAGGTCACGGGGATGGCCTGCTGCAGGTTGCTGCGGCCGATGACGGGCGTCAGCCGGTGCTCCTTGGCCAGCTTGGCCAGCGCCTGGGCGATGGCGGCGAGCTCGTCGTCCACCAGCACCAGCGCGTCGCGGATCTGCAGCACTGTGGCGGTGTCGGTGATGTCCTGCGTGGTCGCGCCCCAGTGCACGTATTCGCCCAACTTGTCGCGACAGAGTTGGTTGATCTGCGTCACCACGCCCAGGATCGGGTAGCCGATGCGCTCGGTCTGCTGGCGCAGGCGCGCCATGTCGATCTGGTCGATGTGGCAGTGGCTGACGATCTCGTCGCAGGCCTCCTGCGGGATCAGGCCCAGGCGCGCCTGCACGAGGGCCAGCGCGCGCTCGACGTCGATGTACTTGGCGGTGCGGTTCTCGTCGCTCCACACCTGGCGCATCGCGTCGCTGCTGAAGATGCCCTGAAAAATGCTGCTGTCGATGATGCTGGCGGCCATGTCGCTTGCTCTCAGTAGGTTTTCATGGATGGAGGGTGGCGGTGGCGTCCATCGTCAGCCAGCCCTCATGGTCCTGCGCCCACAGCCTGACCTGGGCGCCTTCCTGCCGGCCGCACGCCTTGAAGGCGTGCAGATCGAAGGTCGGCCGCACGGCCTTGAAGCGGAAGGTGGCCACCCGTGCCTCGGGCCGCTCGCGGTGCAGCAGGTCCAGCAGCAGCGTGGCGATCAAGGGGCCGTGCACGACCAGCCCCGGGTAACCCTCGACCTCGGTCACGTAGCGGCGGTCGTAGTGGATGCGGTGGCCGTTGAAGGTCAGCGCGCTGTAGCGGAACAGCAGCACGTCGTCGGGCACGATCTGGCGTTGCCAGGCGGCATTGATCGGCGCCAGTTGCGGTGGCGGTTCGACGTCACCCGGCCGCCTGGCTTCGCGATAGACGATGTCGTGGAACTCCACCAGCGCCGGGTCGGCGGCGCCATTGCAACGCAGGTCGTGACGCACCTTGACGAACACCAGCCGGCCGCTGCGGCCTGCCTTCTGCGTCACGTCGGCGATGGTCGACGTGCGCTGCACCGTGTCGCCCACGCGCAGCGGCGCACGGAACTCGAACTGGCTGCCTGCCCACATGCGCCGCGGCAGCGGCACCGGAGGCAAAATGCCGCCGCGTCGGGCATGGCCGTCGGTGCCGATGTCGCTCTGCCGGTGCAGGGGCAGGAAGTACAGCCAGTGCCACAGCGGCGGCAGCGGCGTGCCGGTGGGCACGGGTGCGGCGGCGTGGTCCAGCGTGGCGGACAGCGCCTGCACGGGCGCGGGCACCAGCGTGTCGGTGACGGTCTCGCTGCGGCCGATCCAGGCCGTGAGATTGTGGGCGGACGGGTTCATGCGGCGCGCTCCGAGGTCAGGGTCGGGCAGGACAGGTGGCGCCTTCGAGGCGGCGCAGCGTCTGGTTCGTCAAGCCCGAAGCCTTCGCAGCCTGGGTGATGCGCAGACCCGCGTCGTCGGCCCGCGCCGACCAATACGCACCGGCCGAACCCCAGGCGCGCAGAATGCGGCCGTCGATGCGGCCGCCGTAGCTGCGGCGCTCGTTACCTTGTGCGATGTCCATCATCACAAACTGGAACTGCTGCGTGATCTGCAGCGCCAGGCCCCCGGCGCCGCACCACAGACCGTCCAGGCGCGCCGGCACGGTCCACAAGTGCAGGCGGCTCGCCTTCTCCAGTCCGATGGTCTTCTGCGGCACGGCCAGGGTGAGTGTGCGGTCGGGCCGCCAGTCGCCCAGGTCCCAGTCGTGCGAGACGATGCGCGTGCCCGGGGCCAGCGCCAGCAGACGCGGGCGCAGCGCCAGGTTCACCTCGGGCAGCAGGTACATCGTCACCACGGTGGCGGGCGACAGGTCGGTCTCGAAGAGGTCCTGCGTGCGGAAGCTGGCGCGATCGCTCACACCGGCGAGCCGCGCGTTCACAACGCTGCGCGCCACCAGGTCGGGCACGATCTCCACGCCCAGCCCGCGCGCACCGAAGCGCCGCGCTGCGATGATGACGATGCGGCCGTCGCCCGAGCCGAGGTCGATGACATGGTCGCGCGGGCCGACGCCGGCCAGTTCGAGCATGGCCACGGTCACGTGGTCCGGCGTGGTGATGAATGGCACCTCCTCGACCACGGGCGCTGGCGCCCGTGTTGCGCCCTGCACAGCCACCGCCGAGCAGACGCATAGCAGGGCCAGGAGCAGGGGTCTCGAACGCAGCATGGGCGCGATGCTATGCGCTGCCGCCGTCAGGTCGTCCGTGGTTTGCGGTGTCCCACTGAGCCGGAGTTCAGGCGCAGGCTTCGCTTGAGAAGGCTCGGTCGGACTCGCCTTCTTTGAAAGTGAGGTCTTCAGTCGCCGGACCTGGTTGCCTCGTCGATGCAGATTCAGAAAGTGTCCAGCGTCGGGAATCCTGGGCGGCCCGTGATGCAGTCCCACAGCACGCAAGACATTCCGAGGTCGCCCGACCACAGCGCGTGGCGTCCCTGCCCGTGCAGGGCGCGGTCCCGTTCAGCCTGCTTGATGCCGTGCATGTCGAAGGCACGCGCGCGGTCCAGCCAGATTTGCTCGCCCGTGCGTTCGAAGAGCTTCAGGAAAGCATGCGCACTGCCGGCCGAGCCGTGGCAGAAGGCCACGCCCTTGTTGATCGGCCCGGCGTGCCAGGTCAGCTCACCCGCCCGGCGCAGCAGTTCGTCCCAGGCATCCGAACTCGGCACGCCTGCGGGCCAAGCCGTCAGGCGGCTGAGCAAGCCGGGCGCACCATGGCAATCCTGCAGGAAGGGCGGCTTGCTGCTGGTCGGGTTCCGTGGCACGGACGGCCACCAGTTGACGAAGTCGCCGTCGCGAAGGGCCGTGCCGAGCAGGAAGGCCAGGGCGCGTTCGGCAAAGGCGTGCAGCAAGGTGTTGTCGATGAAGGCCGCAGCGCGCAGCGCCGGGAACACATTGCCGATGAAGCCGTGGCCGGCACCCGTGAGTGTGTCCACGCGGCCATAGAGGTTCTGCACCCAGCCCCAGGCGCCACCTGCGGCGGCAATGGGTTCCATCTCGTCCCAGATGATCTGCACCGCCTGCTTTACCAGGGCGGCCCAGTGCGGCGCGCCGGTGTGCTCGGCCATGGCGATGGCCGCCAGCACGCTGCCCGGCGAGCCCCACAGTGGCTCGCGCGCCGGGTTGTGCAGGTTGGCCCGCACCGCGTCGTACAGACGCTGTGCAGTGGCGTCGCCGCGGTCCATCTTCCACTGCAGCAGCAGCAAGCCGGAGTCGCCCAGCAGGAGCGACTGTGTGCCGTGGGGCGGCTGGCCCGAGTTGGCGAGGTGGCGGTCCAGGATGCCGGCCACGAAAGGTTTGAAGTCTTGCTGCCTGCCGATGACACCTGCGTCGGCCAGATGCTCCAGTGCCCAGATCGCGCCGCCCGAGCCGCAGTACAGAAAGTGCATCGGGTCATTGGGCGGGTCGGCGTCGTCGCGTGGGTGCGCCGCCCAGCCCGTGTCGGGAACAAAGTCCGCCTACGCGGCGGACGCCCACTGTTCGATGGCGGCGCGCGCGGCCGACTCGCTCCACGTGTCTCTTGCGAGCGGCTCGTGGCGTTCCGGCCCGTACAGCATCGTCATTTCGGTCCTGCCCGACGCAAACGCTGGCGTGCGCAGCGCCGGCCGCATGTAGCGCTTTTGCTGAGTGCGCCTGCCCTCATCTGCCCCTAGAGTCTGGCGCACGACACCGATGGAGACAAGTTCATGACCCTGACGCGCCGCACGGCCCTGGCCACGCCCCTTCTCGCGCTGCCTTCCTGGGTGCGTGCCCAAGCCGCCTGGCCCCGGCAGACTATTCGCTTCGTGGTGCCCTTCGCGCCCGGCGGCACGAGCGAGATCGTGGCGCGCACCGTGGCGGCGGAGCTGAGCAAACAGCTGGGGCAGACGGTGTACGTCGAGAACAAGGGTGGTGGCGCAGGCATTCCGGCCATGCAGGACGTGGCCAAGGCCGCCCCCGATGGCCACACGCTGATCCTCGGGCACGTGGGCAGCTTGGCGGTCAACCCCTACATCTTCCCGAATCAGCCCTTCGACGTGAACCGCGATTTCATGCCGGTGACGCTGCTGGCCAAGGTGCCCAACCTGTTCGTCATCCACCCCGATGTGCCGGCAAAGAACTACAAGGAATTCGTCGCCTATGCCAAGGCCAACCCGGGCAAGCTGAATTACGGCACCGCCGGCAATGCCAGCGCCGGCCACCTGGCGATGGAATATTTGAAGTTGGTAGAGGGCATGTTCATCACCCACATTCCCTACCGCGGCACGGGGCCGATGCTGACCGACCTGCTGGCCGGCCGCACCCAGGCCAGCTCTGCGGGCTTGCCGGCGCTGATCCCGCACATCCGGGCCGGCAAGCTGCGCGCCATTGCAGTCGGCACGGCGCAGCGCCTGGCGCAGTTGCCTGACGTGCCCACCGTGGCCGAGATGGGCCACAAGGATTTCGAGACCTCGCAGTGGTACGGCATCCTGGTGCCGGCGGGCACGCCGGTGGACATCGTCAAGCGGCTGCAGGAAGAGTCGCTGAAGGCGCTCAAGTCCAACGCCGTGACCGAGCGTTTCGCCAGCGACAGCGCGGTCGGCGGCGGCGGCCCGCCGGCGGAGTTCGCGGCCTACATCGCGCAGCAGCAGAAGGTGTGGAGCCAGATCGTCAAGCAGGCTGGCATCAAGCCGGATTGACCGGCCCGGTTGAATTCAATGCACAAGCTGCGCTGTTCCTCAGGGCTTGGCGAAATAGCGCACGCCAGGCAGACCTTCGAAGTGACTGTCCTGCGTCCACAGCTCGGCACCGTGGTGGCGCGCGGTGGCGTAGATCAGGCTGTCGGCCAGCGGCAAGCCGTTCACGGCTGCTTCCAGCGCCAGGGGCAGGTCGATGCTGACGACTTTGCCGCGCTGCATCAGCGACAGCGCCGCAGCGGCCACATCGTCACCCACTTCACGGGCCAGCTTCTTGGCCACCTCGTACACCGTCAAGACCGGCACCAGAAGGTCTTGGGCATGCTCGATGGCTCCGGCATACAGGTCGGCTCGGTCGGTGTCGGCAAAGAACTCCAGCCAACACGACGAATCCAGGGCCACGGGTACAGCCGGTGCGAGTGCCTTCGACGCGCGCTTTGCCGTGGGGCTCACAGCGTGCGGTCGGGTTCGCGCTGCACCCGGGTGTCGATGCCGCGAGCGATGCCGCGAAGCGCCGAGGCGGGCCGTTCAGGCATCAGGCGCAGACCACCGTTGAATTCGACGACCATCAACCGGGTGCCCGGCTGCAGGCGCAGCCGCTCGCGCACCGCCAAGGGAATGACGACCTGGAACTTTGGCGACACGGTTACGGTATTCATATCGATAATGATAGCGTATGACGATAAAGCGATCGATCATCAGTTCGAGCGCTTTGATTGAAACAATGAACCACCCCACCGGAGACAAACCCATGCATCACCGCCCCGTAGCCGCCACGCGCCGCCGTTTCATCATCAGCGCTGGCGCCGCCGCCGGCAGCATCGCGCTGCCCTCGCTGTCGCTGGCGCAGGCATTCCCGGCGCGGCCCATCCGCTACATCTGCCCGTGGCCCGCAGGCGGCAGCACCGACGCGGTGATTCGCGTCCTGGCCGAGAGTGCGGCCAAGATCCTGGGGCAGCAGATCATCGTGGACAACAAGCCCGGCGCGGGCGGCACCTTTGGCGCGAACGAACTCGTCAACGCCCGGCCCGACGGCTACACGCTGAGCCAGTTGCCGCACGGCGTGTTCCGCATTCCGCACATGCAGAAGACGCAGTTCGACACTTTGCGTGACTTCACCTGGGTAATCTGCCTGACCGGCTATACCTTCGGCCTGGTGGTGCCTGCCGACTCGCCCATCAAAAGCATCAAGGACCTGGTCGACTACGCGCGGGCCAACCCAGAGAAATTCACCTACGGCTCCACCGGCATCGGCACCAGCCCGCACCTGGCGGTGGAGGAACTCGCGCAGCGTGCCGGCATCAGGCTGACGCACGTGCCCTTCAAGGGCAATGCCGACAACATGCAGGCCATCCTGGGCGGCCATGTGATGGCCGCCAGCGACGCGACAGGCTGGGCGCCGCATGTCGAGGCCGGCAAGCTGCGCCTGCTGGCCACCTATGGCAGCAAGCGCACCAAGCGCTGGCCGAACGTGCCCACGCTGGACGAGCTGGGCTACAAGACGGTGAGCGACTCGCCGTTCGGCGTCTGCGGCCCCAAGGGCATGGAGCCGGCGGTCGTGCGCACGCTGCACGACGCCTTCAGGCGCACGCTGGACGACCCGACCGTCTTGGCGGCATTCGAGAAGTACGACCAGACCGTGATCTACATGAACACCGAGGACTACACCAAGTTCGCGCGCGACAGTTTTGCGGCAGAGAAGGCGACGATCGAGCGGCTGGGCATGGCGATGAAGTCGTGATGCGCGCGGCGGGCCGACTGACCGGGCCGCAGGGTTGCGGACAGGACTGCGCTGCTACAGCAGCACCAGGTTTTCGCCCGTGGCAGCGATCACGGTGCTCAGCGCCACGCGGTGGTCCAGTGTCACCAGGCAGCCGCCACGCGCCACGGCCAGGGCCAGCAGGCAGACGTCGGTGATCTGGTTGTGGCCCAGCACGCGCGGCCAGTTCACCACGCCGGGGGTGCGAAGCGACAAGTCGTCGGGCCAGAACTCGTGGTCCATCCCGGCGCAGATCTCGTTCAGCTTGTCGGCCACCACACTGAAGCCGACGGGGCCGACCGCGCTGTAGCCCGGCAGGTTGAGCACGCGGATGACGCCGTTTTCAACCAGCGGGCAGGTGGCAATGCGCACACGGCGTCTCTGAAAGAAGCCCAGCGCCTGGGTATGGAAGACGTGGGCCTCGTCGAGCAAGGCCACCCAGACGTTGACATCGAGCAGGTGACGCATGGTGTGGCCGGCTGTCACCGGGCGTGTGGGCTCAAATCCCTTCCTGATCGATCAGTTTGCGCACATGCTCGGGCGTGATGACCTCGGCGCGAGCCGGCAGCAATGCAAAGCGACTGCGCGGGGCCACCGACAGCGCCGGCGCGGCACGGGCAGCCTGGATGCCCTGGCGGGCCAGGCGCGACACGGCGTCGCCGATGGAGATGCGTTCGCGCTGCGCGTGGGCGCGGGCAAAGGCGAACACGTCGTCGTCAAGGGCCAAGGTGGTGCGCATGGATTCAGAATAACATCAAAACATCAGTTCGACATCACAGCGCGGCCGGTCGTCCTTGCCTCAAGGTCCCTTGAATTTCGGGCCCTCGGCCCCAGCTTCTTCGGCTGGCCCCGCCGCAACCCTTGCCAACCACGAACACATAAAGCCCATGGACAAGCAAACCCTGTCATTCCAGGCCGAGGTCAAGCAGATCCTGCACCTCGTCACCCATTCGCTTTACTCGAACAAGGAAATCTTCCTGCGGGAGCTGGTCTCCAACGCGTCGGACGCCTGCGACAAGCTGCGTTTCGAGGCCCTGGACGACGCCGCCTTGTTCGAAGACGCGCCCGAGCTGCAGGTGCGGGTGTTCTTCGACGCTGAAGCCAAGACGCTGACCATCCGCGACAACGGCATCGGCATGAGCGCCGACGAGGCCGTGGCCCACCTGGGCACCATCGCCAAGAGCGGCACGCGCGAATTCGTGGCCGCACTCGAGGGCGACAAAAAGAAGGACGCCAACCTCATCGGCCAGTTCGGCGTGGGCTTCTATTCGGGCTTCATCGTGGCCGACCGCATCACCGTGGAGTCGCGCCGCGCCGGCCTGGCCGCCGACCACGGGGTGCGCTGGTCCAGCGAAGGCACGGGCGACTTCGAGGTCGAGACCATCACGCGCGCCGAGCGCGGCACGGATGTCATCCTGCACCTGCGCGATGGCGAGGAAGAGTTCCTCAGCCCCTGGAAGCTAAAGTCGATCATCAGCAAGTACTCCGACCACATCAGCCTGCCGGTGCTGATGCCCAAGCAGCAGTGGGACGAAGAGAAGAAAGAGCAGGTCACGACCGACGAGTGGGAACCGGTGAACAAGGCCGCGGCGCTGTGGGCGCGCAGCAAGAGCGACATCACCGACGCGCAGTACCAGGAGTTCTACAAGCAGATCAGCTACGACACCGAGCCGCCGCTGGCCTACACGCACAACCGCGTCGAGGGCCGCACCGAATACACCCAGTTGCTCTATGTGCCGGCCAAGGCGCCGTTCGACCTGTGGAACCGCGACAAGCGTGGCGGCGTCAAGCTGTACGTCAAGCGCGTCTTCATCATGGACGACGCCGAGGCGCTGATGCCGGTGTACCTGCGCTTCGTCAAGGGCGTGATCGACAGCGCCGACCTGCCGCTGAACGTGAGCCGCGAACTGCTGCAGGAAAGCCGCGATGTGAAGGCCATCCGCGAAGGCAGCACGAAGAAGGTGCTGGCGATGCTGGAAGACGTCGCCAACAGCGAAGACGCGAGCCAGAAAGAGAAGTACGCCGAGTTCTGGAAGCAATTCGGCGCCGTGCTGAAGGAGGGCATGGGCGAAGACCACCAGAACCAGGAACGCCTGGCCAAGCTGTTGCGCTTCGCATCCACGCACGCCGACGCGGGCGTGTCGCTGGCCGACTACCTGGCCCGCATGAAGGACGGCCAGGATGAGATCTACTACGCCACCGCCGACAGCTTGGCCACGGCCAAGAACAGCCCGCAGCTGGAAATCTTCCGCAAGAAGGGCATCGAGGTGCTGTTGCTGATCGACCGCGTCGACGAATGGATGCTGAGCCACCTGTACGAATTTGAAGGCAAGACGCTGACCAGTGTGGCCAAGGGCGGCGTCGACCTGGGCAAGCTGCAGGACGATGATGAAAAAAAGGCCGCCGAGGCCACCGCCGAAGCCTTGAAGCCGCTGCTCGACCGCCTGAAGGCCACGCTGAAGGACCGCGCCAAGGACGTGCGCACGACGACGCGCCTGGTCGACTCACCGGCCTGCGTGGTGGTGGACGAAGGCGACATGAGCTCGCACCTGGCGCGCATGCTCAAGCAGGCCGGTCAGGCCGCGCCCCGCAGTCAGCCCATCCTGGAGATCAACCCCGAGCATGGTTTGGTGAAGCGGCTTGACAGCGCCGAGGGCAGCGAGCATTTCGACGATCTGGCCCACATCCTGTTCGACCAGGCCTTGTTGGCCGAAGGCGGGCAGCTTGAAGACCCCGCCGCCTACGTGCAGCGCGTGAACCGGATGCTGGTCGGCTGAGCGCTGTCGACGCGGCTTGGCCGTCAGGTCAGTACAGCCTGACGGCCATGTCGAAATTCCAGGTGCGGCGAATCTCGATCACGTCGAAGTCGCGCGCCAGTGCCGGCGGGAACGCCGGGTAAGGCGCCTGGCCTTGCACGATGCGCCTGATCGCCTCGTCGATCTGCAGCACGCCGCTGGATACCACGAAGCTCACCGACTCCACGCTGCCGTCCTGCCGGATGGCCACCGTCACCAGCGGGTGAGCGTGGCGCTGCCGGGCTGCGTCGCGCACCTGGTCCATGGTCATGTTGAGCTGGATCTTGCGCGCGAAGGCTTCGGCGTAGAGGACGAGTTCGGCATTCGGGTCGGCGCGCCCTAGCAACCGCCCGCGTCGCGCGCTGCTCCACGACAGCGGCAACGGGGCGGGCTGGCTTGCCGACGACCCGGCCGCGGGCGGCACCATGATCGCCGCGGCGGCGGCTTCCACCTCGCGCCGCCGGGCCGCCTCCTCGTCGAGCTGCCTGCCCATGGCCCGGCGCGATGCCTCACGCCGAGCCGTGTCGGCATCGGCTTGCGCGGCCCGAGCCCGCGCCGTGTCTTGCAGCGCCGCGGCCTGACGTGCCGCTTCCTGCTTCGCCTCTTCCTGCTTGGTTGTGTCCTGCCTCGTTGCTTCCTGCCGGGCAGCGAGCTGGCGTGCGGCCTGCTCGCGTTCTGCGTCGGCCCGCGCGGACTCGGCCGACGCCGCTTGCAGTTCCTCCATCTGCCGCTTGGCCCACGGCCCGTTCCCTTGCGAGCGGGGCGATGCGTGCAAGCGCCTCGGCGGTGGGTGCCCGGGGTGCGGCCAGTGCACGCTCCGCGCTCGACGCGCTGGGCGCTGGCGCGAGGGCGGTGGCCGCCAGCGGCAGCGGCAGGTCGGCGGGCATGGCCCAGGCAGATGGCCGCGGCGGGTCCAGGGTGATCTTGTCGGTGGCGATGCTTCTCGTGGGCTCAGCGGCGCCGGGTGCCAAGGTGCCCAGGCGCGCTGTGGCATCGGGTGGCTGCGTCATTGCGGGCGGCGCGGGCGGCTCGGGCGCGTAAGCCAGCGCCGTGGCCTCGGGCAACACCGCGGGGGTGGGCGGGATGTCAGGCGCCGCGGCCTGCACTGGCGCTGACCGGGCCGGCGACAGCGTGGCCACCGACTGCGTCGCGGCAACCCGGGCCGGCACCATCACCACGCGCACGTCAGGCGCCTCGACCCGCCGATCCCGTCCTGTCAGGCCCAGGCCCAGGCCCAGGCCCGGCGTCCCCAGCCCCGGGCCGCTGAAGACCAGGCTCAGCAACAGCGCGTGGGCCAGCAGCGAGGCCAGCACCGCAAGCCCCAGCTTCTGGCGCTGCGAAGCCGTCAACCGCATCCGCGAGATGGTCTTCCCCGCCGTCTTCCCTACCGTTTGTGCCACCGTTCGCGCCACCGCTACCAGCGCGCTCCCCACCGCACCGACACCAGGGCCGCGCGCGGGGCGCCAGGCTCGAAGAAACGGGCATAGGCGTCGCTGACGATGACGCTGCCCACATGTGCGTGGCCCAGCAGGTTGTCCAGCCGGGCCAGCAATTGCAGTTCACCCAGGCCGGTGACCTTCAAGCCGTGGCGCCAGCGCAGGTTCATCAGGCCCAAGCGCCCGCGCAGCACCTCTACGCGCGTTGCGCCAGCCAAGTCGAAGTGCGCCACCTGGCCTTGGCCGTCGGGCATGGTGGCGGGGATGCCATCGGCATACAGGCGGCTGCCGCGCACGCCGAAGCCGGCGCGGGCGCCGAAGCCGCGCGAGCTGATATGCAGGTCTTGCGCGCAGTTGCTGCGATTGGCCACCACCAGCCTGGGCACACGTGCCAGCCCCTCTGACGAGTTGATCATCGCCCGGCCTCGCGCAACGCCTGGCTGTCCACGCTGGTGATCGCAAACGGCGCCTCCAGCGTGCGCTGGGCACGCAGCGAGCCCGTGATGACGACATCGGCCTGGGGCGGGATGGCCGCATCGGCCTGTGCCAGTGCTGCCTCGGCCGGCAGCAGCAGGGAGACGGTTGCGAAGGGAGCTCGCGCGCTCAACGTTGCATGGCCTCGATCTGCTCACGCAACTGCATCGTCTGCTGGTTCCAGTAGGCCGCGGTGCCGAAGAACGGAAAGTTCAGCGGGAAGGTCGGGTCGGTCCAGCGCTCTGCCAGCCACGCGCTGTGGCGCACCATGCGCAGCGTGCGCAGCGGCTCGATCAGCATCCTCTGGCTGTCGTCGAAGTCGCAGAACTGCTCGTAGCCCTCGAGCAGCTGATTCAGCTGCTGCGCCATGGTGGCGTGGTCGCCCGAGACCAGCATCCACAGGTCCTGGACGGCCGGGCCCTGCATAGCGTCGTCGAGGTCGACCACGTGCACGCCACCCTCGCGCCAAAGCACGTTGCCGATGTGGCAATCGCCATGCAATCGAAGCGTATGCATCGTTGATGAGTGGTCTGCCGCCTCGAAGGCATGCACGACGGCGGCCAGGGCCTGTACGCAGGACTGCTTCCAGGCCGGCAGCTCGGGCGCGGGCACGAAACCGCCGTCGCACAGCAGCGCCAGCGCGCGCGCGCCGTCGGCCGCGGGGTTCATGACATGGCGATGCCGGAACGGCTGCTTGCGGCCCACGGCGTGCAGCCGGCCGATGAAGCGGCCGATCTGCTGCAGCACGCCCGGGTGGTCGAGTTCGGGCTCGCGTCCCGCGCAGCGCGGCGCCACGGCGAAGCGGTGCGTTCCCACGGCCGTGTCGATGCTGGCCAGCGTGGGCGGCTGGCCGTGCAGCCGCAGTCCGGCAGCGGCGCTCGCGGCCTGCAGAACCATCGGTGCCACGACGGGCACTTCGGCTGCGGCAAGCTCGGTGCTGAAGCTGTGCTCCTCGACGATCTGGGCATCGCTCCAGCGCCCGGGGCGGTAGAACTTGGCCACGACCGCGGTGCCGTCTTCCAGAAAGACCTGGAACACCCTGTTCTCGTAGGAGTTGAGCTGCAGGATCCGGCCGTCGCCCCGAAGGCCCACGGCGTCGAGCGCATCGAGGACCTGCGCTGGCGTGAGTTCGCTGAAGCTCACGCCAGACCGGCCCGGCCGGCCGAAGAGCCGTGTTCGAGATGGCTCATGTCAATGCCGCAAAGCCTTGTTGGGCGTGTCGACGAGAACGCCGCCCGCGTCGTCGGGCACGTCTGGAACTTCGCGAACGGTGACCCCCGAACGCGGACTGCCATAGCTGCTGGCCCCGCCCAGTTCGTGGGTGGCATCGGCACCGAAGAATGAGTCCTGGAGAAATCCCGAGTCCTGCCACAGTGTCGCGCGTTCGCGCCGCTTGGGCGCCATTGCCGGGCTCATCACGGCGGCGGCGCGCGGCTGTGTGGGGGCGGGCTGCGGCCCGCGCGAGCCGGCGCTGCTTTGCGGCACCAGCAGTTGCAGTTCGGGGATGGACGGCAACTGGTCGACCTGGCAGCGCAGGTAGCGCACACGGCAGGCGGCCAGCACCGACTGCTTGATCTGCATGCTGCGGCGTGAAGGCGCGCGTTCGTTGTCCAGGTCAATGGCAGCCAGCACCCGGCCGTTGGCGCTGCAGATGGCAAAGGTGACGTTGATCGAGCCCAGCAACTCGTACCAGTAGCGCACCTCGTGCGGGTCCACCGGTTGGCAGAAGCGGACCAGGGGCAACTTGGACAGCAGGACGTGGTGAGGCAGGGCCTCGCGCAACTGGCGATAGACGCGTCGCTCGTCGGTGCTGAAGACGGGCCGCGGCGTCAAAGTCCATTCGGTCGGAAGCGGCCGCAACCTTGATTTGCGGCCGTGCAGCACCCACAAAATTGCGGCGCCCAGCAGCAACGCCAGAGAGAGCGATGCCAATATCCAGGGTAGAAGCTGTTGCATGGGGCAGGCCGGGGCCACGGGACGCGGCTGGGCGGCTGGGACGGATCGATTCAGAAGCCAACGATGTTAGCGGTCGAGTCGATTCTCACCACCCCGCGACTGGAGGGCGGTGCGCCGCGCCGGAGAACCGCGCACGATGCCTGTGCACTGTGCCCGCCACTATTCCATCCACTGTGCCTGTCTGTGTCTGTCTGTCCCTGTCTGGGGTTGGCAGTTGCGGTTTGGTCAGTACACTGGCGCACCAACTTGCCAAGTGCACTGGCAATGCGACAGGGCCCCGACGACAACCCCGAGGACGACCATGCAACTTTCGATCAACAACCTGGCTGTGACCATTGCAGCCGTCATGGCTTGCAGCGCATCGGCGCGAGCCAGCTCCTACGACGGAAGCTCGGCTGCCAACGCCGGCTTGTCGGCGGCGCAGATCAAACGCGATTTCTCGGCCTCGGCCAGTGGTGTGTACTGGATTGATGCCGACGGCCCTGGGGCCGGTGCGGCCGCGCAGTTCTATGCCGACATGACCACCTCCGGCGGAGGCTGGACGCTGGTGCGCCGGTCCACCAACTCGGGCGGCTGGATCAATGTCACCGACAGCCTGGCTGGCACCGCGTCACTGAACGCAGGCCAACGCACCGACCCGCTGGCCGCCGTCGACTGGACGATCCCCTTCAGCGGAGCCGACAGCGATTTCCTGTTCATCACGGGCAACCAGTCGACCTGGGGCGTGATGTCCACGGACGATGCGCGGCAATTCGTGTCGGGCGACAACTTTGCACCGAATGCGCTGGTCAAGGCCTCGTTCAACACCGCCGTGGCCGCGGGCGGCATGACCAACGTGCTCAACCGAAACGGCACCGGCTCCGGCGGCCCTGAAGACCCGTGGATCGGTTTTGAAGGCACACACATCGCCAACGTGGCCAAGATGTTGTACGGCGAAGCGGGATTTGGCGGGGGCCACGCGGCCTACAAGAACGCCCACCTGGGCGCAAACGTCTACGTGCGCGAACTGACCGTACCCACCGTGCCGGTGCCCGAGCCCGGCACCTCGGCGATGTTGCTGGCCGGCGGCGCGGCGGTGTTGGCGTGGTCACGGCGTCGGGCTCGTCCAGCGGCCCCGACCTCGGCAGCCTGAGCCCACACGCCGACGGGCCGCCTCGGCCCAGGTCGTTGGCCCGGGACGTCGGCCACAACGTTGCAAACGGTAGAACCAGCGTGCGGACGCGGACGCGGACGCGGACGCGAACGCGAACACGGGAACGGGCGCGACCGCACGCGTCAGTTCCGCACGCGTGCCAGCGCGTTCTTCGGGTGGATCAGCATGCGCCGCCCGTCGGTCGTGCGCTCGGCGGTGCTCACGATCAAGCCGATCAGCTCGGTCGGCGTCAGGCTGGGCTTGACGGCCAGCAGCTTGCCGGCCAGGTTGGCCACCTGGGGCGCGGCCATCGAGGTGCCCGAGAACGCCAGCCGGTCGCCCCCGGGTATGAAGCTGACCACTTGGTAGCCGTTGGCGTGCGCCTTGACCGTGGGGCCGTAGCTGGTGAAGCCGGCTTCGTCGCCGGCCAGGTCCACGGCGCCCACGGTCAGCAGGTTGGGCAGCACGATGGACGACGGGATGGACTCGTCGAACGTGGCATCGGTGCCACTGTTGCCGGCGGCGGTGACGAAAAGGATGCCTGGCGCGCTGGCCATGGCACGCGTCAAGGAATCGCGGCCTACGTCGAAGATCTCGCGTGCAAGCTTCTTGCGCGCCGCAGTGTCGCCGCCCGGGCCGCATTCCTCCAGCGACGTTTCCACGCCGCCCACCGAGCCGCCCCAGCTCATGTTGACGACCTGCACGCGGTGCTGCTTCATGTAGTCGACATAGGCCTGGGCTGCCCCGGCCTCCCGCTGCGCCAGCGCCAGGGTGGGGCAGGGGTCGGGCTTGAGGGTGTGCTGGAACTCGATGCGCGCCACCAGCAGGCGTGCCTGGGGGTTGCCGGCCAGGGTGATGCCCGCCACGTGCGTGCCGTGCATGTAGCTGCCGGCCAGGCCGAGTTCCTCGACGGCTGACTTGTACTGCTCGGGCGCCATGCCGGACAGGAAGTGCTTGACCTCGGTGGCCTCGGCGCTGTCGATGTTGCTCTGCAGGTCCGACAAGCCCTTGCTGCGCGACTTCATGCTCGGCAGGCGCGAGCGCAGCGCCGCGGGGATCGGCATCAACTCGCCGCGCGCCGGGCGGCTGAACTTGTCGAAGGCGATGAGCAGCGGCCGACCCTTGGCGTCGCGCAGGACCTGCTTGCCGAACAGGCGCGTCTCGGTGCCGCTGTCCCACACCACCATGCGCACGGGGCCCTTGCCTTCACCGGGCTGCAGGGTCACGTCGCGCGCCGCCCAGATGTCCTGCTTGGCGATCTGGTTGGCGTCCAGGTACTGGCTGAAGACCTCGATGCTGGTCTGCTTCAGCGGCATCAACACCGTCAGCGCATAACGGGCGCTGAGCAGGCCGGGGGCGAAGTCCGAACTCAGGCTGCCGCTCTGGTCGACGATGGGTTGCAGCCGTTCGCGCAGATTGCCCACGACCAGCGCGTCGCCGAGCAATTCGCTGCTTGCTTTGAGTTCACGCACCTGGTTTTGAATCACCGCATAGGGCATGGCGCCGAGTTCGCGGCTGATGAAGTCGCCGGTGGCCTTCTTCCAGGCATCGCTGCCCACCGGCTGGCTGCGCGCGGCAGTGGCCGCGGCACGCAGGCGCAGGCCCGACATCAGCTTGTCGGCCGGCTTGTCCTGCAGGGAGCGCACCTGCTCGGCACGCAGCAAGGCCAGGTCGTGGCGGCCGTCGAGAAAGTCCAGGATCGCCAGCTGCGTGATCAGATCGCGCTGCGTGGCCTTGTCGGGGATGTCGTAACCGGCCAGCACCGAATCGACATTGCGGCGCAACTCGGCGCCGAAGGGCGTGAACTTTTCGCGGTCGCGCACCAGAGATTCCAGCGGCCCGGACAGGCGGTAGGTGAAACGCGGCAGGTCGGCCGCGCGCTCGATGCGCGGCTTGCGGTCGGCCGGCGCCGGCGGCGTTTGCGTCTGTGTCTGTGTCTGCGCCTGGGCGGCCAGCAGCACGGTGGCAAGGGCCAGCACGGCCATCAGGGGTCCACGGGCAAGGCGAGGTGTCATGGGGTGGGACGCTGTCGGAGATCGGCTCGCAATCGTAGCGGCGCAGGCGCCCACGCCATGGGCTGTGGCTCGGCGCACGGCACCAGCGATGCGTCAGAACAAGAAATACCTTTGCGCCAGCGGCAGCACCGTGGCCGGGTCGCATGTGAGCAACTGGCCGTCGGCGCGCACGCGGTAGGTCTGGGGGTCGATCTCCATCACTGGCAGGTAGCTGTTGTGCACCATGTCGGCCTTGGTGACCTTGCGGCAGCCGCGCACGGCCGAGAGACGTTTCTTCAGTCGAAGTTCGGCCCCGATGTCGCTGTCCAGCGCGGTGTGGCTGACGAAGGTAAGGCTGGTGGCCGCCAGTGCGCCGCCGAAGCTGCCGAACATGGGCCGGTAGTGCACCGGCTGGGGTGTCGGGATGCTGGCGTTGGCGTCGCCCATGAGTGCCGCGGCGATGAAGCCGCCCTTCATCACCAGGCTGGGCTTGACGCCGAAGAAGGCCGGCCGCCACAGCACCAGGTCGGCCCACTTGCCGACCTGCACGCTGCCCACCTCGTGGGAGATTCCATTGGCGATGGCGGGGTTGATGGTGTACTTCGCGATGTAGCGCTTGATGCGGAAGTTGTCGTTGCGTGCGCTGTCTTCAGGAAGGCTGCCACGCTGGCCCTTCATCTTGTGCGCCGTCTGCCAGGTGCGGATGATGACCTCGCCCACCCGGCCCATGGCCTGGCTGTCGCTGCTCATCATGCTGATGGCGCCCAGGTCGTGCAGCACGTCTTCGGCAGCAATGGTTTCGCGGCGGATGCGGCTTTCGGCGAAGGCCAGGTCCTCGGCGATGGCGGCGTCCAGGTGGTGGCACACCATCAGCATGTCCAGGTGCTCGTCCACCGTGTTGACGGTGTAAGGCATGGTGGGGTTGGTGGAACTGGGCAGGAAGTTGGCCTCGCCCACCACCTTCATGATGTCGGGTGCATGCCCGCCGCCCGCGCCTTCGGTGTGGAAGGCGCACAGCGTGCGCCCGCTCGTCGCCGCGATGGTATCTTCGACGAAGCCGGACTCGTTCAGCGTGTCGCTGTGCAGGCTGACCTGGGTGTCGGTCACCTCGGCCATGGTCAGGCAGTTGTCGATGGCCGCAGGAGTGCTGCCCCAGTCCTCGTGCAGTTTCAGGCCGATGGCGCCGGCGGCGATCTGCTGGCTGAGTGCTTCGGGCCGGGTGGCGTTGCCCTTGCCAAGAAAGCCCAGGTTCATGGCGAATGCGTCAGCCGCCATCAACATGCGGTGCAGGTTTTCGGGGCCGGGCGTGCAGGTGGTTGCGAAGGTGCCGGTGGCGGGCCCCGTGCCGCCGCCCAGCATGGTGGTGATGCCCGACATCTGCGCTTCTTCGATCTGCTGCGGGCAGATGAAATGGATGTGGCTGTCGATGCCGCCAGCGGTGACGATCATGCCCTCGCCGGCGATGATCTCGGTGCCCGGGCCGATGACGATGTCCACGCCGGGCATCACGTCGGGGTTGCCGGCCTTGCCGATTGCCGCGATGCGACAACCCTTGATGGCGATGTCAGCCTTGACGATGCCCCAGTGGTCGATGATCAACGCGTTGGTGATGACGCAGTCGGCAGCCTCGTGCGGGCCCGGGCCGTTGACGCGCTGGCTCTGGCCCATGCCGTCGCGGATGGTCTTGCCGCCGCCGAACTTCACCTCTTCGCCATACCCAACGGCTTGTCCGTTGGGTCCTACACGTCCCTCGCCGGCGCGCAGCGTGTAGTCCTCTTCGACCTCGGCCAGCAGGCCGGTGTCGGCCAGGCGCACGCGGTCGCCCACGGTGGGGCCGAACATCTCGGCGTAGGCGCGCCTTCCGATCGTCGTCATCTCGTGGTTCCTCAGACAGGGCCGTTGAACAGGCCGCGAAAGCCCCAGACCTGCACCGGCTGATTGGTGCCCAGGTAGGCCACCAGCTGCACCGTGCGCTGCTGGCCGGGCTCGAAGCGCACGGCAGTGCCGCTGGTGATGTTCAGCCGCATGCCCTTGGCCGCTTGCCGGTCGAAGTGCAGGGCGGCGTTGGTTTCCGCGAAGTGATAATGCGACCCGACCTGGATCGGCCGGTCGCCGGTGTTGCTGACGACCACCGTCAGCGTCGCCCGCCCGGGGTTGAGTTCGTGTTCGCCGTCGTCGATCAGCAGTTCGCCGGGTGTCATGGGGTTCCTTCAGGAGATCGGCTGGTGCACCGTCACCAGCTTGGTGCCGTCGGGGAAGGTGGCCTCGACCTGGATTTCGCTGACGATTTCGGGCACGCCTTCCATCACGTCGTTTCGGCCGAGCACCTGCTTGCCCTCGCTCATCAACTGCGCCACGGTCTTGCCGTCGCGTGCGCCTTCCATGATGGCCGCGCTGATCAGCGCGATGCGCCCTGCGGCGTTCTGCCAGCAACGCCGCCGTGAAGATCAGCAGCTTGTCCTTTTCGCGCGGGGTCAGGTCCATGGAATGTCCGGTTGCATTTCAGACGGCACTGGCAAGAACCGAGCCCTGGGTGCGGCTGCAAGGATAATGCGGGTGTGAAGCAGGCCAGACCGCCGCCGGTGCGATCGTGGAAACACGGCACGGGAGGAAGGTCCGGACTGCGCAGAGCAGCGTAGCAGCTAACGGCTGCCCACCGCGAGGTGAGGATCAGAGCAACAGAGACGAGCCGATTAAGTTCGGGTGAAACGGGCAATCTCTACGTGCAGCAACACCAAATAGGCCAACCCAGGCGGTGTGAAACGGGCAATCTCTACGCGCAGCAACACCAAGTAGGCCGACGTTGACGTGGCTCGCGGAGTCGGCGGGTAGGTGGCACCGAGCCGAGGGGTGACTCTCGGCCCAGAGGAATGGCGGTCACGGCGGCGTCTGCGCGAGCAGATGTCGCTGCACAGAATCCGGCCTATCGGTCTGCTTCACACTTTTCAGACAACGCTTGCGGTCGGCTGCGGCCCGGCGCCCGCGGCAATCGGAAACCATCACAGCCGCCCTGGAGCGCCATGAACCCTGATTCCCATCTGCTCTGGCGCGCCCCACGCTGGCAACTGGCCCTGCTGCTGGCTTGCCTGGGCATGCTCGGGCCGTTTTCTATCGACGCCTACTTGCCGGCCTTCGCCGGCATCGGCACGTCGATCGGTGCCACGCCGGTGCAGATGCAGCAAACGCTGTCGAGCTACCTGCTGGGCTTTGCGGCCATGAACCTGTTCCACGGCGCGCTGTCAGACAGTTTCGGCCGCCGGCCCGTGGTGCTGTGGGGCGTGGCGGTGTTCACGCTGGCTTCGGTGGGTTGCGCCGTGGCCGACACGGTGGCCGAGCTGGTGCTCTACCGCGCGCTGCAGGGCCTGAGCGCAGGCGCCGGCATGGTGGTGTCGCGGGCCATCATTCGCGACATGTTCCCGCCCGCCGATGCGCAGCGGGTGATGGCGCAGGTGACGATCTACTTCGGCGTGGCGCCTGCGGTGGCGCCGCTGCTGGGCGGCTTCCTGTTCGTGCACGCCGGCTGGCACGCCATCTTCTGGCTGCTGGCGGTGCTGGGCGGCGCGTTGTGGCTGGCGACCTGGCAACTGTTGCCAGAAACTCTGTACGCGCCAGCGCGTCAGCCCTTCAATGTGCGGCATCTGCTGGCGGGCTACTGGCAGATGGCGAAGAGCGCGCGCTTCATGGTGCTGGTCGTGGCCAGCGGGGTGCCGTTCAACGGCATGTTCCTGTACGTGCTGTCGGCTCCGGCCTTCCTGGGCGACGTGCTGAAGCTGGCGCCGACGCAGTTCTTCTGGTTCTTCGTGCTCACCATCGGCGGCATCATGAGCGGGGCCTGGCTGTCCGGGCGCATGGCCGGCAAGGTCAAGCCGCGGCACCAGATTCGCCACGGCTTTCTCATCATGCTGGTGGCGTCGCTGGTGAACGTCACGCTGAACGTGCTCTTCGACCCGCACCCCGCCTGGGCGCTGCTGCCGATTGCCGTGTTCGCCTTCGGCTGGGCGCTGATGGTGCCGGTAGTGACGCTGATGGTGCTGGACCTCGTGCCCGACCGGCGCGGCATGGCCTCGTCCGTGCAATCGTGCGTCGGCAGCCTGGCCAACGCGCTGGTGGCGGGCGCCATCGCACCGCTGGTGATGCACTCGGCGGTCGCCCTGGCATTCACGTCGATGGCGATGATGTGCGTGGGCGTGGCGGCCTGGTTGTGGGTCAAGTCCCGGCTGGATTGAGGGGCTCAAGCACAACGGCCACGCGCCGATAACGAGGGCGGAGGACCGTCCATGAGTCTGTCTGGACGGAGGACCGTCCATGAGTCTGTCTCGCGCGTTTGCCTTTGTCCCGTCCGCCCTGAGCCTGGCCATGCCCTGGTTGGGGGCCGGCGCCATCCTGCTGGGCACGGCGTCGGCTCGGGCGTCCGACGCCGTCAAGCCGGTGTCGGCCCGCGTCACGTCAGCCCCAGCCGCCGCGCTGGTACCCGCCCCCCAGGCCGACCCGGTGGACCGGCTGCGCGAACGCCTGGCCGAGCGCCTGGCCGGTGTGAAGATGACCGACACACCCGCCGCGCTGGACCTGCGCGTGGCCACCAAGGCACCCCCGGCGGCAGCGGGCGCGCGTTCGGGCGCCGCGCGCGCCGCCTTTAATGCCGGCAAGTCCAGCGCCCACGGCACGCGGCACTGGAGCTACTCCGGCGAGGTCGGCCCCGCGGCCTGGGGAGGGTTGCGGGCCGAGTTCACGCTGTGCTCATCGGGCCAGCGGCAAAGCCCCATCGATATCCGCGCGCGCCGTCGGTGGCGCCGGCAAGTCCAGCGCCCACGGCACGCCGCACTGGAGCTACTCCGGCGAGGTCGGCCCCGCGGCCTGGGGGGGGTTGCGCGCCGAGTTCACGCTGTGTTCTTCGGGCCAGCGGCAAAGCCCCATCGATATCCGGGAGGGCATTGCCGTCGACCTGGAGCCCATCCGCTTCAGCTACCAGAGCAGCAGTTTCGGCGTCATCGACAACGGCCACACCGTGCAGGTCAACGTGGCGCCGGGCAACTTCATCGAGCTCGGCGGGCGGCGATTCGAGCTGCAGCAATTTCATTTCCACCGGCCGTCCGAGGAACGCATCGACGGCCGGCAGTTCGACATGGTGGCGCACCTGGTGCACAAGGACGTAGAAGGCAAGCTCGCCGTGGTGGCCGTGCTGCTGGACCGCGGCAGCGTGCAGGCCGTGGTGCAGACCGTGTGGAACAACCTGCCGCTGGAGAAGCACCAGGAAACCAAGGCACGGGTCACCATCGACCTGAGCCAACTGCTGCCCGCCGACCGCCGCTACTACACCTACATGGGGTCGCTGACCACGCCGCCCTGCAGCGAAGGCGTGCAGTGGGTGGTGATGCGCCACCCGGTGGCGGTGTCGCAGGAGCAGCTCGACATCTTCGCGCGCATGTACCCGATGAACGCGCGGCCGCTGCAGGCAGCCAGCGGACGGCGCATCATGCAGTCGAACTGAGCGACCGCGCCAGGGCCAGGTACCTGGGCTGCTCGCGCCCAGGCCAATTCTTTTAGCTTACGGCGGTGGCTTGCTGCGGCCGCTGGCCAGCAGCAGCGGCCACAACCACAGGCTGGCCACCCACAGGCCGATGCGGCCGGCCGTCACCGGGCGGGTTTCGTGCCGCGCCACCTTGACGAACAGCACCACCGCGCCCGCCACGGCATACAGCAGCAAGCCGCTGTAGATGCCGGCTCGCAGGCCGTAGCTGTCGCCGAACAGGTCGCCCAGCCAGCGCCCGGCGAGTGCTGCGATCAGCACCGAGGCCAGCAAGGCCAGCGCCATGCCCGCCAGCGCGTGGCGGAGCTTCCAGAGCGGGTCGTTTTCCATCATTGGATGCTGGGTGGGAGTTGTCGAACCGTACAAAGCACTTTCAGTCACTACGCCAAGTGCTTAATTCTCAACGCATTTTTTCTTTTGGAGAACTTCGAAACGATCCGTAAGTCCTTGATTTGATTGGATTTTCAGGCCAATCCACCATTGACCTGCCGCGTGGGCTCCGATACAGTGGGTTTTCGTGTGGCTATGTGGGTTTTTGTGTCTGCAACTGTTTTTCGAGGCGGCCCGGTACTGACGCTGGATGGGAAGGGACGGATCACCGTGCCGGCCCGGCACCGCGACGTGCTCATGGCCACGGTGAACGGGCAGATGGTGGTGGCGAAGAACCCGGACGGCTGCCTGTCGCTGTTCCCGCTGCCGGTGTGGGAGCAGTTCGAGACCAGCGTGCTGGCCCTGCCGATCGAATACGACGCCTGGCGCCGGGTGTACGTGGGCAGCGCCACCGAGGTCGAGATCGACAGCGCGTCGCGCGTGCTGGTCCCCCCCGAACTGCGTGCCTGGGCGTGCCTGGAGCGTGACGTGAAGTTCATGGGGGTGGGCCCGAATTTTGAATTGTGGGACAGCGCCCGCTACGACGCGCGCGAAGTCGCGGCCATCGCCGCTGGCCGGCCCGATGCGCTGCGCATGCTGGTGGTGCGATGAGCGCGCCCGCGACCGCTGGCACCGTTGGCGCCGCCGCCCGCCACGACACCGTGCTGCTGACCGAGGCCGTCGATGCGCTGGTGATGCGCCCCGACGGCATCTATGTCGACGGCACCTATGGCCGCGGCGGACACGCGCGCGCCGTGCTGGCCCGGCTGTCGCCGCAGGGGCGCCTGGTGGCCTTCGACAAGGATCCGGAGGCCGTGGCCGACGCGGCCAGCGATGCGGCGCTCGTCACCGATTCCCGTTTCGCCATCTGCCATGCCGGTTTCGACGACATGGCCGCCGAGCTGGCCGCGCGCGGTGTGACGCAGGTGGACGGCGTGCTGCTGGACCTGGGGGTCAGCTCGCCGCAGATCGATACCGCTGCGCGGGGTTTCAGCTTCCGCTTCGAGGCGCCGCTGGACATGCGCATGGACACGACACGTGGCGAAACCGCGGCCGAATTCCTGGCCCGCGCCGACGAACAGCACATTGCGGAGGTGATACGTGACTATGGCGAAGAACGGTTTGCTGCATCGATTGCAAAGGCGCTTGTGGCTCGCCGCGCAGGCGGCGCGCCCGTGCGCAGCACCGGTGAGCTCAGCAAGCTCGTGGCTGGTGCAGTCAAGACCCGTGAGCCGGGGCAGAACCCGGCCACGCGCACCTTTCAAGCTCTTCGGATTCACGTCAATGCCGAGCTCGAAGCGCTGGAACTCGGGCTGAAAGCGGCGTTGGCGCTGCTGTCGCCCATGGGCCGACTGGTGGTCATCAGTTTTCACTCGCTGGAAGACCGCATCGTCAAGACCTTCATCACCCGCCACAGCAAGGACGAGTACGACCGCCGCGCGCCCTTCGCGCCACCCCGGCCGCTGCGCTTGCGTGCGCTGGCCCGTGTCAAGGCGGGTGTTGCCGAACTGCAGGCCAACCCGCGTGCGCGATCGGCGGTGATGCGGGTGGCCGAACGCACCGAGGTGGCGGCGTGATGTCGCGGGTGAACCTGCTGCTGCTGATGGCGCTGCTGGCGAGCTGCCTGGTGCTGGTGCGCACGGCCTACGAATCGCGCCAGGTCTTCGCCGCGCTGGACAGGGCGCGCGGCGAGCAACGCCTGCTCGACGCCGAATTCAAGCGCCTGGATGCCGAGCGCCAGGCCCAGGCCACGAACCTGCGCGTCGACCGCGTGGCCCGCGACAAGCTGGGCATGCGCACCGCCACGCCCGGCGTCACGCAGTACGTCTACGACATGCCGGCGTCGGGGGGCCCGCGATGAACATGAAGCCGACCGCGTCGGCCCGAGCCCTGCGCCAGTCAGGCACCAGCGTGCGCAGCGTCAACTACGCCACCAGCCCGCTGCTGGCCAGCAAGACGCCGCCCTGGCGCTCGCGTTTCGTGGTGCTGCTGGTCGGTATGGCTTTTGCGGTGCTGCTGGGCAAGGCCGTGTATGTGCAGATTTTTGCGACCGAGTTCTACCAGGCCGAGGGCGAGAAGCGCTTCGTGCACAAGCAGCCGCTGCCGGCCCACCGCGGCCGCATCCTCGACCGCAACGGCCTGGTGCTGGCCAGCAGCGTGGCGATGCCCACGGTGCAGGTCGAGACACGCCAATTCACCGCCAACGCCGCGCAGCGCAAGGCACTGGCCGACCTGCTCGGCATGACGCCGGTCGATCTGGCCGACCGGCTCGACGGCGGTGCCAACACCGTCATCCTGCGCCGCCATCTCGAAGAGCCGGTGTGGCAGCAGGTCAAGGCGCTCAAGCTCATAGAAGAGCCGGTGTGGCAGCAGGTCAAGGCGCTCAAGCTCAAGGGCGTGCAGGAAGTGCGCGAGTACCAGCGTCGCTACCCTGAAGGTGAATCCGCCGCGCACGTGGTGGGCTTCACCAACATCGACGACGTGGGCCAGGAAGGCATCGAGCTGGGCTTCCAGCAGCAGCTGCTGGGTCGCGACGGCCAGCGCATGGTGGTGCGCGACCGCATGGGCCGCGTCGTGGACGACGTGGGCGACCAGGCCGACCCCGTCAATGGGCGCGACATCACGCTGTCCATCGATTCCAAGGTGCAGTTCTTCGCCTTCCAACGCGTGCGGCAGGCCGTCAAGGAACACGGCGCGCGCGCCGGCAGCGTGGTGGTGCTTGACGTGAGCACCGGCGAGGTGCTGGCCCTGGCCAACTACCCCAGCTTCGACCCGGGCAAACGCCAGAACCTGTCCGGTGCGCAGCTGCGCAACCGGGCGTTGACCGACATCTTCGAGCCCGGCTCGACCATGAAGCCGTTCACCGCGGCGCTGGCGCTCGAGACCGGGCGCGTCACGCCGTCCACCGTCATCCAGACGGCACCGGGGCGCATCACCATCACCGGCTCGACCATCACCGACGCCCACCCGCACGGTGCGCTAACGGTGTCCGAGGTGATCCAGAAGTCCAGCAACGTCGGCACGGTGAAGATGGCCATGCAGATCCCGCCGCGCGAGGCCTGGGAGATGTACACCGCCATCGGCCTGGGCCAGAAGCCGCGCATCGACTTTCCCGGCGCGGTGACGGGGCGGCTGCGGCCCTACAAGACCTGGCGGCCGATCGAGCAGGCCACCATGAGCTACGGGTATGGGCTGTCGGCCAGCTTGTTCCAGCTGGCGCGGTCCTACACCGTGTTCGCGCGCGACGGCGAGCTGATGCCCGTGACCATGCTGCGCCAGGACGAACCCCGGCACGGCCAGCGCGTGGTGTCGCCCGAAACGGCGCGGCAGGTGCGCGAGATGCTGCGCCTGGCCGCCGGCCCGGGCGGCACGGCACCGAAGGCGATGGCGCTGGGCTATTCGGTGGGCGGCAAGACCGGCACCGCGCGCAAGCAGGAAGGCAAGAACTACACCAACAAGTACCGGGCGTGGTTCGTCGGCCTGGCGCCTGCGGTCAACCCGCGAATCGTGGTGGCGGTGATGGTGGACGAGCCGAGCAAGGGCGTGTATTACGGCGGCGAGATCGCCGCACCCGTATTCAGCCAGGTCGTGCAGCAGACGCTGCGCATGATGAACGTGGCCCCGGACATCGAGGTCAAGCCGCAGATCGTCGGCAAGCCCGTGGCTGCCGAACAGGAAAGTATCTAAGTTGCTTGCGCAATTGCACACCCCGCAAGCGGCTGCCCAGTGGCTGCGTACGCGCGTGACCGGCACGCTGCGCAGCGACAGCCGCGCCGTGCGGGCCGGTGACGGCTTCATCGCCTGGCCCGGCGGCGCGCACGACGGGCGCCAGTTCGTCAAGGCCGCGTTGTCGGCCGATGCGGCGGTCTGTGTGGTCGAAGACGACGGCGTCGCGGCCTGGAACCTGGACGATCCACGCGTGGCCACGCTGCCCGGCTTGAAGGCGGCGGCCGGCGCCATCGCCGACCTGTACTTCGGCCAGCCAGGCCGCCGGCTGGACATCGTGGCCGCCACCGGCACCAACGGCAAGACCAGCACGGCGTGGTGGACAGCGCAGGCACTGACGCTGCTGGGCCGGCGTTGCGGCGTGATGGGCACGCTGGGCACCGGCGAGCCGGTGGCAGGCGACCCGCAATCCACGGGGCTGACGACGCCCGACGCGCTGGCCGTGCACGCCGCGCTGCGCGACTTCGCGGACCGGGGGTTCGCGGCCTGCGCACTGGAGGCCTCGTCGATCGGCCTGGCCGAGCACCGGTTGGCGGCCACCGCCATCGACGTCGCCCTGTTCACCAACTTCACGCGCGACCATCTCGACTACCACGGCAGCATGCCGGTCTACTGGGCGGCCAAGCGCGCGCTGTTCTCCTGGCCCGGCCTGCGCGCCGCGGTGGTCAACATCGACGACGAGCAAGGTGCGTCGCTGGCCGGCGAACTTCAAGGCGGCGATGTCGACCTGTGGACCGTGTCGCTGCAGCGGCCGGCACGGCTGCGGGTGGTCGGGCTGCACTACGCCGGGGGCGGCCTGGCCTTCGACGTGGTCGAAGGCGATGCGCGGGTGGCCGTGGCCACGGCCCTGATCGGCGACTACAACGCCAGCAACCTGCTGGTCGTGATCGGCGCGCTGCGTGCCCTGGGTGTGCCGCTGGCCGAGGCCGCCGCCGCTGCCGCGCGCGTGACACCGGTGCCCGGACGCCTGCAGCGCGTGGCGGGCGCGGGCCTCGAGGTCGTCGTCGATTACGCCCACACGCCCGACGCGCTGGACAAGGTCTTGCAGGCCCTGCGCCCGCTGGCCGCCGCGCGGGGCGGGCGGCTGTGGTGCGTGTTCGGCTGCGGCGGCAACCGCGACGCCAGCAAGCGTCCGATGATGGGCGCCGTGGCCGCGCGCGGCGCCGACCGTGTCGTGCTGACCAGCGACAACCCGCGCGACGAGTCGCCCGAGCTGATCCTGGCGCAGATCCTTGCAGGCTGTTCGGATGTGGGCGGCCACGACGAGGTCGAGGTCGTCGCCGACCGACGTGACGCCATCGCCGAAACGCTCAGCCGCGCTGCCGACGGCGACGTGGTGTTGCTGGCCGGCAAGGGCCACGAGGACTATCAAGAAGTGGCCGGCGTGCGGCGACCGTTTTCCGACCTGGCCGAGGCGCAGAGCGCGCTGGCCCGGCGTGCGGGGTCCCGCGCATGATGACGCTGGCCCAGGCCCACGCCTTGTTGCCCGCCAGCCTGCTGGTCGGTGACGGCAACACGACGTTTTTGCGGGTGCACACCGACACCCGCACGCTGCGCGCCGGCGACCTGTTCGTGGCCCTGCGCGGTGACCGCTTCGACGCCCACGACTTCCTGCCGCAGGCCGCAACGGCCGGCGCCGTGGCTGCGCTGGCCGAGCATGGTCTGTCGCCAGCCCGGCCGACCCTGCCGGGATTGCAGGTGGCCGATGCGCTGCAAGCCCTGCAGCTGCTGGCCGCCGCCTGGCGCGCGCGCTTTCACCTGCCGTTGATCGCCGTCACCGGCAGCAACGGCAAGACCACGGTGACGCAGATGGTCGCGGCCATGCTGCGCGCCTGGCTGGGCAACGGTGCTCTCGCCACCGCAGGCAACTTCAACAACCACATCGGCGTGCCGCTGACGCTGCTGCGTCTGCGCCAGGACGACACCCAGTGGCACCACGCTGCGGTGCTCGAACTGGGCATGAACCACCCCGGCGAGATCGCGCTGCTGGCCCGCATGGCCCGGCCCACTGTGGTGCTCGTCAACAACGCGCAGCGCGAACACCAGGAATTCATGGACGGCGTGACGGCTGTGGCGCAGGAAAACGGCAGCGCCATCGCCGCGCTGGGGCCGGCCGGCACGGCGGTGTTTCCCAGTGACGACGCCTGCGCGCCGCTGTGGCGCGAACTGGCCGGACAACGCACCGTACTCACCTTTTCACTTGACGCGCCGGCCGACATCACCGCCCAGGCTGTCTGGCAGGCCGCTGCCGGCTGCTGGGCGTTGACGCTGCACACCCCGCCGGTGGCCGGCCGCCACAACGTGGCCAACGCGCTGGCGGCCACCGCCTGCGCGCTGGCCGTAGGCACGCCGCTGGCGGCCATCGCCGCGGGCTTGTCGGGGTTCGAGGCCGTGCCGGGGCGGTCGCGCACGCTGAGGCTCGGCGGCGCCACGCTCATCGACGACAGCTACAACGCCAACCCCGATTCGGTGCTGGCCGCCATCGACCTGCTGGCCGGCCTGCCCGGGCCGCGCTGGCTGTTGCTGGGCGACATGGGCGAGGTGGGCGCGCAGGGCCCGCAGTTCCATGCCGAGATCGGCGCGCATGCCCGCGCCCGCGGCATCGAGCAGGTCTGGGCTGCCGGCGCGTTGTGTGCGCATGTCGGCGCACATCGCCACTTTGCCGACACGGCAGCGCTGGTGCAGGCCTTGCAACTGCCAGCCTCCGAGCAGCCCGCTGCCGCGTCGATCCTGGTCAAGGGCTCTCGCTTCATGAAGATGGAACAAGCCGTGCAGGCGCTGCAAGCGCTCCACGCTGCAGTTGACGGCGAGGCGCCCCATGCTGCTTAGCCTGTCGCAATGGCTGCTGGCGCTGTACCCCGAGGAACTGGGCTTCCTGCGCGTCTTCCAGTACCTGACCTTCCGCGCCGTGCTGGCGGCGATGACGGCGTTGCTCATCGGGCTGGCATTCGGGCCTTGGGTGATCCGCAGGCTGACCCAGATGAAGATCGGCCAGCCCATCCGCGAATACGGCGTGCAAGCCCACCTGAACAAGCGCAACACGCCCACCATGGGCGGCGTGCTGGTGCTCATCGGCATCGCGGTGGCCACGCTGCTGTGGTTCGACTGGAGCAA
>ENA-OBIT01000119-OBIT01000119.1-metagenomes-genome-assembly--contig:-NODE-119-length-32967-cov-6.09243_pt1 | contig 32967 bp, 26 predicted proteins | sample MGYA00153386_OBIT01 | MGnify analysis MGYA00153386
CCAGCATGGGCAGGCTGACTCTCAATGTCCTCCTCTCGTTTACCCAGTTCGAGCGGGAGGTCACCGGCGAGCGCATCCGCGATAAGATCGCGGCCTCGAAGGCCAAGGGGATGTGGATGGGCGGGCCGACACCTCTTGGTAATGAGGGGAAGGATCGGACCTTGGTCATCAATGACGCCGAAGCCATCATCGTCCGGCACATCTTCGAGCGCTACACTCAGCTCGCCTCCATCGGCGCGTTGATCGATGAACTCGCGGTCGACGGCTACCGGACAAAGGTTCGCGTGTATCGCGACGGGCGAACCGTTGGTGGCATCCCGTTCGGCAAGGGCATGCCAGCTGCCTTGATTAAGAACAGGATCTACGTCGGCGAGATTGTACACCGGGGGAAGTGCCATCCCGGCCTTCATCCGGCAATTATCGATCCCGAGTTGTTCGACCGGGTGCAGGCGCTAATCGCCTCTAACCGGCGCGACTATATCGTGGGATCCCGCTCGCTTGAGCCGAGCCTGCTTACCGGGATGCTCACCGATCCATCGGATCGACCAATGACGCCGGTCCACACCGCCAAGGGAAGCCGTCGCTATCGCTATTATGTCACCCGGCGATCGCTAGGCGAGCCCGAGAGCGACGTAATCCGTATCCCAACAGGGCCAATCGAAAAACACGTCATCGCCATGCTGGATCGACGCGAACGATTTAACGCATTGGCCGACGGTCGGTCGGTGGAGACGCCACTTGGTGGCAAGATTGGCTATCGAAGGACACTTGGCTCTCGAGGCAACGATTCAACTCTCAGCTGATCGTGTCACCCTGTCGGTCAAGGATGTTAACGCGGACAATCAGTTCGTTGTGCTTGAGGAGAAGACGAGCCTGATAGAGAGCGGGCCCTCGTTCAAACGATCCATCCCGCCGGCGGGCAACGGCATCATTGGCGATGCGGATCAAGCTTTGGTTCGGCTGCTTGTTCACTCGTTCGCGGCTCGTCGATCGATGGTCGAAGATTCAACCGACCCGCTCCTCGCCAATTACAGCGAAAATCACGTAGCCAAGCTCGTCCGTCTCTCGTGGCTGGCGCCTGACATCGTTGATGCGATCCTGAGTGGCCTCCAGCCAGGTGGTCTTACCGGCCGACGCCTTCTGCGAGTTGGCAATCTTCCGATCGACTGGTCAGGGCAACGCAGCGCGCTTGGTTTCGCCTGAGCATCGCAACTCCATCAGCATCGCATCCGTGGGCAGGCAATTGCCGGGTTGGAGAATGTCATCGTCATTTCGCCCTGCTGCCCTAGACAGAATGGTCTCTGGCCCTGCGAGCGATCGCATCCTCAGCGCTAAGACTCGGAAATCGCGGATTAATCTGACGGCGTGCGCGCGCACCAGAATCCGCAACCGGAAACCTGGATTGCGTGGTGCCGCCTACAGGACTCGAACCTGTGACCCCCGCATTACGAATGCGATGCTCTACCAGCTGAGCTAAGGCGGCCCGCATGGGCGAAAAAGCCCCTATCAGCGCCGTCCGCGCTGGGCAAGCGCCGCGCGCGACACCACGTTTGAATCAACATGCTTAACACTTTCTTCAGGGCTCACTGGCAAATTAGCCTTGATTTGGACCAATCGGGACCGTGGCATGGATAGTTACTCCGAACATCCGAGCGAATATGACCTGCACTCGGCCGAGCCGGTGACGGCAGGTGACGACGTGGCCGAAGCAATCGGTGCCGATGAGCGTCGGATGCATGTCCGTGCCTACAACTATTGGGTGTCGTTGCTCGACGGGCGCGATTATCCGTCGATCGAGGATCTCGAGCCAGCCAACGTCACCGATTTCGCCTCGCACAGCGTATTGCTCGATTTCACCGCCGGGCGAGATGATCCCGCAACTCCGTATGTCGGAAGCGCGATCCGAGTAGAATGCGGACTTCCCGCGGACATGAAAGACGTCGGACAAGTGCCGAGCCGATCTTTGCTGTCGCGCCTGACCGATCATTACATGCAGATCATCGCTAATCGCGCACCGATCGGGTTCGAGGCCGAATTCGTCAATCAGCGCGGGCATTCGATTTGTTACCGCGGGATCCTGATGCCGTTCAGTTCGGACGGCGACACGATCGATTTCATCTATGGCGTAATCAACTGGAAAGATGTCGGCGATGCGGTTCCGGTCGACGCACCGATCGCTGCTGTCCTTCCGCCGGTCGAGCCGGAGCCCGCGATCCATGCGGCGGAGCCCGAGCATCCCGCGCATCTGACCTGGGAAGACGGACCGCTCGCCGATCCGGTGATCGCTACAGAGCCGGCCGAGATCGAAGCGCCGATTGCTGCGCCCGATGCCGATGCCGGACTGGCCGATCATCTGTCTGCCGCCCGCGAATCGGCGGAAGTGTGCAAGGACGCTGACGGTCGAAGCCGCATCGCGCTCTACCGCGCGCTGGCGATGGCCTATGACTTTGCCATCGCCGCCAAACGCGTGCCGGGCGAATATGCCGAAATCCTCTATGATGCCGGGGTCAAGGCGCAGGGCCGAGCGCCGATGACGCCAGTGGTAAAGCTGGTGTTCGGTGCCGATTACGACAAATCGCGACTGACCGAATTCGCCGCCGCCTTGAGCTATGCCGAACGGCGCAAGGTCGACTTTGGCGGCTTCATGCCATTTCTTGATAGCCAGGCGGGCGGGCTCAAGGCGTTGGTCGCTGCCGAACGTGACGAGCGTCGCCCAGCGGACAAACCGGACGACAAGGGCGAAACCGCCCGCACCGCGCTTCGTAAAGCGCTTCCGGTCAACCTCGGGCGGCTGCCGTCAGATCAGGAATTCGTGCTCGTCATCCTTCGCCGAAGCCCCGAGGGCGTTCACCAGGCGGTAGCGATCGTTGACGATCCGGCGATGCTCGAACGCGCGGTTCGCCGCAGCGCGACCTAGCTGCAACCCGGATCAGCGCCGCCGCGCGCCTTGTCGCGAGCGCAGGCGCGGGTCTATAGGCCGCGCCCAATGACCCTTAGCAAAACGGTTGAAACCATGGCGGCCACCCCGGGCACGGACGAGCAGATCGTCGGCCTGTTGCGCGAAGCGCTCAATTCGAATGCCCTGCCGGGCGAACTCGACGGCTTTTCGACCGCCGAGCAGGATGAAGCAGCGGCGTTCGTCGCCGCGGTCGCGGCCAGGCGCAAGCCGGGCGAAGTCGCGATCCAGCTGACCTCGACCGGCGGCGAGGCCGGGCATCGCCGGATGCAGCTTGCGGTGGTCAATGACGACATGCCGTTCCTGGTCGATTCGGTCGCCAGCGCGATTGCTGCGCGGGGCATCTCGATCCACCGCTTGCTCCACCCGATCGTAAGGGCGAGCCGCGACGGCAAGGGCAATCTCACCGCGCTTGGCGAGGGCCCGCCCGAATCGATCATCTACATGGATCTCGACCGTGCCGACGCGCGCACCCGGTCCGCCTTGCGCGCCGAGCTGACGCAAGTGCTGGCCGATGTCCGCGCCGCGGTCGTCGACTGGCAGGCGATGCAACAGCGAATGCGCGACGACGCCGATGCGACGGACGATGCCGAGGGCGCCGACCTGATGCGCTGGTTCGCCGACGGGGCGATGACCTTGCTCGGGTTCGAGGTAGAACGGCCTGGCCGCGCCGGGACGGACGGGCTCGGGCTGTTCCGTTTCTCCGGCGAACCGACCGACGAGGGCGGCTGCGAGGACGCGATCCGCTATTTCGAGGAAGGCGGACAGGTTCCGCTGATGGCCAAGGCCGACCGCAAATCGTCGATCCACCGCCGGGTCCCGCTCGACCTGGTCGCGGTGCCGATCCGCGAAAATGGCAAGATCACTGCGGTCGGCGTGCACGTCGGGCTGTGGACCAGCGAAGCGCTCACTGCACCGGTCGAACGGATCCCGTTGCTCCGCCGCATCCTCAAGCAGCTCGACGATAATTTCGGCTACACCCCGCTCAGTCACAGCGGCAAGGCGCTGCGCCACGCACTATCGGCGCTGCCACACGATCTGATCCTCAACCTCGACCAGGACAGCGTCCGCAAGCTGGTGCTCGCGGCGATGACGCTCGCCGATCGGCCGCAACCGATATTGGTACTGGTCCGCTCGATCCTGCGCGGCCATCTGTTCGCCTTCGTGTGGTTGCCGCGCGAGGAACTGTCGACCGCGCGGCGCCTCGCGATCGGCGAGATGATCAGCGACGCCGCCAAGGGTCAGCAAAAGGCCTGGTCGGTCGATCTTGGCGACGGAGATCTCGCCTTGCTGCGCTATACCTTCTCGATTGACGCCGCGCGCGACACGCCCGACGCGAGCGCGCTCAACCGCAAATTGTACGACATGGTGCGCGGCTTCCTGCCGGCGGTCGAGGAACGGCTGGCCGAGCTGGTCGGGCTGACCCAGGCGCGGCGATTGATCGTCACCTACGGCAATGCGCTGCCAGACGCATATTGCTCGCGTTACCCGACAGACGATGCCGCGGCTGACATCATCCGGCTCGATTCACTCGCCGACGATCGACAGCGCTCGATCCGGCTGTATCGCTTGCCGTCCGATCCGCCCGAACAATTGCGCCTCAAGCTGTACAAGCGCGGTGCACTGGTGCCGCTGTCCGATGTCGTCCCGGCGCTGGAAAATTTCGGCTTTACGGTGATGAAGGAAACCCCGACCCGGCTCGATGAGGTCGGTTCGAATATTTACGAATTCGCGCTCGTCATGGCCGATGGATCACCCGCCTCGAGGCTCGACGACCGCGCTGCGATGATCGAGGAAGCGATCGGATCAGTGCTTCGCGGCGATGCCGAAAATGATGCCTTCAACCAGTTGATCATCAGCGCCGATCTGACCCCGCGCTCGGTGGTCTGGCTGCGCGCCTGGTTCCGCTACACCCGCCAGATTGGCGTCGCATATTCGTTGATCACCGTAGTCGATGCGCTGGGCCGGGCGCCCGCTGCAACGGCTGCGTTGGTCCAGCTATTCTGCGTGATGCACGATCCCGCGCTCAAGGCGAAACGCGACGAGGATGTGACGCGCGCCGCATCGACCTTCGACGATGCGCTCAAGAATGTCGGCAGCATCGACGATGACCGCATCCTGCGCCTGATGCGCTCGGTCGTGGGGGCGACGCTTCGCACCAACGCCTTCGCCCCGGCGGCGGCCGAGGCGATCGCGTTCAAGATTGACTCCAAGCAAATGCCCGGCCTCCCCGCGCCAGTCCCCTACCGCGAGATCTGGGTCTATTCGCCGCGCGTCGAAGGCATCCATTTGCGCGGCGGGCCAATCGCGCGCGGAGGGCTTCGCTGGTCCGACCGGCGCGACGATTTCCGCACCGAAATCCTCGGGCTGATGAAGGCCCAACTGGTCAAGAATGCGGTGATCGTCCCGACCGGGGCCAAGGGCGGATTCTATCCCAAGCATTTGCCCAGCCCCGCGCTCGACCGCGAGGCATGGCTCGCCGAGGGCACCGAAAGCTACCGCATTTTCATTCGCGCATTGCTGTCGGTCACCGACAATATCGTCGACGACAAGGTCATCCACCCGGAAAAGGTCGTGATTCACGACGGTAACGATCCCTATTTCGTGGTCGCCGCCGACAAGGGCACCGCGACCTTCAGCGACGTCGCCAACGGAATCGCGCTCGACCGCGGATTCTGGCTGGGCGATGCTTTCGCCAGCGGCGGGTCGAACGGCTATGATCACAAGGCGATGGGAATCACCGCCAAGGGCGCGTGGATCTCGGTCCAGCGCCACTTTCTCGAGGCCGGCGTCGATGTCCAAGCCGACCCGATCAAGGTCGTCGGCTGCGGCGACATGTCGGGCGACGTGTTTGGCAATGGCATGCTGCTGTCGAAGACGCTGAAGCTGGTTGCGGCGTTCGACCATCGCCACATTTTCATCGATCCCGATCCCAATCCGGCGAAGAGCTGGAGGGAGCGCAACCGGATGTTCGCGCTGCCGCGCTCAAGCTGGGACGATTACGATCGCAGGGCCATGTCCAAAGGCGCGATGATCGTCCCGCGGTCACAAAAATCGATCAATCTGACCAGGGAAGCGCAGGCCGCACTCGGCATCGATGTCGCAGAAATCGACCCGATCAGCCTGATCACCGCGATCCTCAAGAGCCCGGTCGACCTGATCTGGTTCGGTGGCATCGGCACCTACGTCAAAGCGTCGACCCAGGCGCACGGCGACGTCGGCGATCCGGCCAATGACGGGCTCCGCGTCAACGCCAACGAGATCAAGGCCAAGGCGATCGGCGAAGGCGCCAACCTCGCCATCACCCAGGCCGCGCGGATCGAATTTGCGCAGGGCGGCGGTCGCATCAATACCGACTTTATCGACAATAGCGCCGGCGTCGATTGCTCGGATAATGAGGTCAACATCAAGATCCCGCTCAACCGCGAGATGCGCGAGGGGCGATTGTCCGAAGCCAAGCGCAACACGCTGTTGGTGAGCATGACCGACGAAGTGTCCGAGTTGGTGCTTGAGGATAACCGCCTGCAGAGCCTGGCGCTGTCGATTGCCGAGCGCGGTGGGATCAAGGCCTTGCCCGAATATGTCCGCGCGATCGAATTGCTCGAAGCCTCGGGCCGGCTCGATCGCCGGGTCGAAGGTCTTGCCACCAGCGATGTCCTGCTCCGCCGCGCGCTCGACCATCGCGGGCTGACCCGCCCCGAGCTCGCCGTTGTCCTGTCGATGGCCAAGCTATCGCTCCAGGCGGCGATCGAAAAATTGAAGCTCGCCGACGACAAGATGCTCGAGCCGCAATTGTTCGCCGCCTTCCCGCTGCCGATGCAAAAGGCGCATGCCGCCGCGATCCGCACCCACCGCCTGCGCCATGAGATCGTTGCGACCAAGGTTGCCAACCGCATCGTCAACCGCTTGGGCCCGAGCATTCCGCTTAGCCTGACAGAAGAAGAAGGCGCCTCGCTCGGCCAGGTTGCGACCGCTTTCCTCGCTGCCGAGCATCTCCTCGACCTGCCCAAATTGTGGGAGCGGATCGAGCGCGCCAAGGTTTCCGAAACCGTTCGGATCGAGCTGTTCCAGGTCGCCGCAAGGTCGGTCCGCAGCCATGTTTCCGACATCCTTCGCTCGACCGGGGCCGAAGGAAGCGTCGGCGATTTGGTGGCCATGCTCGCGCCCGCCGCGCGCAAGATCTCCGCCGCCGCAACCAAGCTGATCCGGTCCGAAGTGCGCAACGAGGCCGATGCCCGACGTGAGCATCTGGTCGAGCTTGGTGCAGACGAAGCGATCGTCGACGGGCTGGTGCGCGTGTTCGAGTTGGACGGCGTGTTCGGGATCGCCGCGCTCGCCGCCAAGCGCCAGCTCGACGCGCAGGAATTGACCAAGGCTTACACCAAGCTCGGCGAAGCGCTGAGCCTCGACTGGGCGCAGCAGCAGGTCGCGCGGTTCGAGCCCTCAGACCAATGGGAGCGATTGCTCGTCGCCGGCCTCGAGCGCGACTTCGAGCAATTGCGGCTCGAATTCCTCGCGCGTGGCCGCGATGGCGATCCGGTCGCCACCACCGATCGCTGGATCGAGCGCCATGCACCGCGCATCGAGCAGTTCCGCAAACTCATCGCGCAAGGGCGCGCGGCGGGCGCGGTGACCGGGCCGATGCTTGCCCAAATCGCCAACCAGGCCCGGATCCTGCTCGCCCGATGAGGCCGATGCGGGTCGCGCTGCTGGTGCCCGATCGGGCCTATCCTGAAGCCTATGCCTGGACCTACGACGTCGAGGCGGCGGTCCTGCGCAAGATCGGGATGGAGGTCGAGCCGATGGCCTGGACCAGCCTCGATTCAGGCGCCGGTTATGACCTCATCCTGCCGCTTGTCGCATGGGGATATAATCTCGACTATCCGCGCTGGCTGGCGTTGCTGCAGCGGGCGGAAGTCGAGCGCTGGCCATTGCTCAACCCGCCCGCCTTGCTCCGCTGGAACGGCGACAAGGCGTATCTCAAGGAGCTTGGCGCCAAGGGCATTCCGACGGTGCCGACGGTCGAGGTCGACCATCTCGGCGACGCGTCACTTTCCGCCGCGTCGGCCAAGTTTGGCCAGCTCGATTTGGTGATCAAGCCGCCAATTTCGGCGGGCGCGCATGGCACGTACCGGATCAAGGTCGGCGAGCCGATCCCCGACGATGTCGCCGGGCAACGCATGATGGTCCAGCCGTTCCAGCCGGGCATCAGCGCCGGCGAATGGTCGATCATCCTGTTCGGCGGCAAGTTCAGCCATGCGGTGCTCAAGACCCCGGTGGCGGGCGATTTCCGGGTTCAGCCTCACCTTGGCGGGACCGACCGCTCCGCCGTCCCGCCGCACGGCGCGGTCGAGCTGGCGCAGGCCGCGCTCGCCGCCGCACCGGCACCGGCGCTATATGCCCGCGTCGACATGATCGCGGGGACCAATGGCGCGCTCAAGATCATGGAGCTGGAGTTGATCGAACCCGCTCTGTTCCTCCACCACGCGCCCGACAAAGGCGCCGCCTTCGCCTCAGCCGTCCGCACCGCCGCCGCCGCGCGCAAATAGCCACTGGCGGATCAAACCGGGGACGATTTTTTGGGGGTAGCGACCCGCGCACGAGCTACCTAACTTGGTTGACCAACAAGCGGATGCGAGCAAGCCCATGGCGGCTGGATATCAATCACTGACCGAAAAGGAGAAGCAGACTCTCCGCTTGATCGTGCGCGGGCATGACGCAAAATCCCTCGCGCGGCACCTGGGATTGTCGATCCACACGGTCAACGAACGGCTTCGCGACGCGCGGCGAAAACTAGAAGTCCCAAGCAGTCGCGCGGCTGCACGGCTATTGCTCGATACCGAAAATCAGCACCCCCAAAATGTTGCGGACAAGCAAATCGGGGAAGCCCCGCCGCCGGGCGATGTGGAACAAGCCTCGGCATCGGCACCCGACCTGAAGCGAGCGAATCGCCTGGAGGTGGCCATTGCAGGAGTATTCATCATGTCACTCATTCTTGGATTGCTAGCCTTATCCTTGTCGTCGGATGCAGCGGGGCCATCGACCGCCGCCGCGCGGTCGCCGACCAAAGCTTCGTCTGCGTTAAGCGAGTCAGGCGTCGTCCGTTCGGCGCGCGACTGGTTGGTGCTTGGTGATCAGGGGCGCTGGAAAGACGGCTGGGCCGCGACCGCGTCATCGTTCCGGCAACTGAACACTGTCGAGCAATGGACCCAGGTAGCCGACAAGGTGCGCGTCCCGCTGGGCGCGGTCGTTTCGCGCACCGCGCTGAGCCAGGAAAGCATCCCCGCGCCGCCAGCCGGGGTGGAGGTCGTCAAATTCCGCACCAGCTTCGTCAACAAGGCCAACGTTATCGAAACCGTCAGCCTGGCCCGCGAAGGCTCGGACTGGAGAGTGGTCGGGATTTACGTCGGGTAACCGCTGCGCGCGAAAAGCCACTGGCGCAGGGCTGAAGTGAGGTTGGGCGGCGGGGACGAATCGAGCCGTTCGACATCGATCCGCGCGATCAAGGCATTGAGCGGCAACGCTCGCTCGACCGCCGCAGCCTCGAGCGCCGACCAGAACGCCGGCTCGAGGCTGATCGACGTCTCATGCCCCGCGATTGTCACCGAGCGTTTGGTTGGTGTGCCGAACTTCAACTTCTAATACATATGCTGTCCGCCATTGATCGACAGTGTCGATCCGGTGACGAACCCTGCATCCTCGCCGACCAAAAACGCCACTCCGCGCGCAATTTCGCTCGCCTTGCCAAGCCGGTTGACCGGGATCTTGGCGATGATCTTGCCGAGCACTTCCGGCGGCACCGCGGCGACCATGTCGGTGTCGATATAGCCCGGCGCGATGGCGTTGACCGTTACCCCGTTGCGCGCGCCTTCTTGCGCAAGCGCCTTGGTAAAACCGTGGATGCCCGACTTGGCGGCGGCATAATTGACCTGCCCATATTGCCCCGCCTGCCCATTGATCGAGCCGATGTTGACGATCCGCCCGTAACCGCGTGTCTGCATGCCTTCGAACACCGCTTTCGCCATGTTGAAACAACCGCCAAGGTTGGTGTCGATCACCTCCTGCCACTTGGCATGGTCCATCCGCTTCATCGTCGTGTCGCGCGTGATTCCGGCATTGTTGACCAATACATCGACTGGGCCGAGGTCGGTTTCGATCGCCGCTATCCCGTCGATGCAGGCCTGGTGATCGGCGACGTCGAACTTGTAGGCCTTGATCCCGGTGCGATCGGCGAATTGCTTTGCCCGCGCGTCATTGCCGGCATAGGTCGCCGCGACCTGCATCCCCATGTCCTTCAATGCGATGCTGATCGCCTCGCCGATGCCGCGCGTTCCGCCGGTCACCACTGCCACTCGTGCCATATCTCTCTCCCTTTTTTTTGAGAGTTAGGCTGACGGCCACCATCCGGCAAGTTCGCGTCGGATCAGACTGTCGAGCATCGCCATCCCGTGGTCGCTGTCGTTAAGACAGTCGAGCCGCGCGAAGTGTGTTCCGCCCGCGGCGATGAAATCTTCCTTCCCGCGAATCCCCAGTTCCTCGACCGTCTCGAGGCAGTCGGCGGAAAATCCCGGCGCGGCGATCGCGACCTTGGTAACGCCATTCGCGGGATAGGCACTAAGCGCAGAGTCGGTCGGAGGTTCGAGCCATTTGGCCTTGCCGAACCGCGACTGGAACGCGACGTCGACCGGCCGGCCCATCGCCTCGCCAAGCAACCGCGCGGTTTTCTGGCAATGGCAATGATAGGGATCGCCCATCTCCAGAGTCCGCTGCGGCACCCCGTGGAAGCTCAACAGCAATCGTTCGGGCGCGAAGTCGAGCGCCTTGATCTGCCGCTCGAGATCCGCCTTGAGCGCCGCGATATAGGTCGGGTCATCATGATAGGGCGGCAATGTCCGCAGCGTCGGCTGCCACCGCATCGCGGCCAGCGCAGCGAAAGCGGCGTCATTGGCGGTGGCGGTCGTCGCTGCGCAATATTGCGGATAGAGCGGCGCCAGCAGGATCCGCTCGCAGCCCTTGGCTTTCATCGCCTCGATCGTCGAAGCGATCCCTGGATTGCCATAACGCATGGCGTAATCGACCAGCACCTCCGCCCCCAACCGTGCTTGCAACGCTCTGGTCTGCCGCTTGGTGATCGCGGCGAGTGGCGACCCTTCCTCGCTCCACACTTGTGAATATGCATGCGCACTTTTTTTCGGCCGGGTGCGAAGGATGATGCCGTGAAGAATCGGCTTCCATGCCCAGTCGGGGATTTCGACCACGCGCTTGTCGCTCAGGAATTCCGCCAGATAGCGCCGCACCGACCCGACATCGGGCGCATCGGGGGTGCCAAGATTGACCAGCAGCACGCCGATCTTCGGGGCCGGAATGGAGGGATGATCGGACGGACGCTGCATCACGCCGCCATGGGGCTGAACGGCAAATCGCGCAAGCGCCGTCCGGTGCCCGATGCCAGCGCATTGGCCACCGCCGCGGCAAGCACCACGTGACCAAGCCCGCTGACCCCGCCCGGCGCGGCCTTGCTCGGCATGAGTTCGACGATGATCGTCGGCACCCGCCCGACCCCGGTCAGCCCCGACAGGCGCAGCGGATGAGCGACCGGCATCCCGGCGATGAATTCGGGTGCATCGCTGGTCGCCAGCGACAGCGCCTCGATCAGCGACCCCTCGACCTGCTGCCTGACCAGCCCCGGATTGATCGCCCGCCCGCAATCGACCACCGCCACCAGCCGCTCGACCGCAACCCTTTGGTCGGCCCCGATCCCGGCCTCGGTGAGCAAGGCAATATGCGATCCGAACGCTGACACCGCCGCCAGCCCGAGCCGACTGCCCGGCGCGCCGCCATCCCACCGCCCGAGTGTCGCCACCGCCTGGAGCACCTTGGCGAGCCGCACATTGCCGCTCAGCAGGCCCATCCGGAACGAGAATGGCTCGGCCCCCAACCGCCGCGCCAGTTCGTCGATGAAGCTTTCGTTGGCGAAGGCAGTCAGCGCCTCGCTCCCGCCACGCATGTAGCCGGTAGCGATCGGCAGTTTCGCCGCGACCGAGTCGATCCGCATGTTCGAGACTGCATAGGCCGGTGCCGCGCCGGGAAGGACGGTGTCGGTGGCGGTCACGAACCGCCCGCCCCACGCCGCAACGCCGCCAGCGGGCGATGGAAATGCCGTCATCCGCGCCAGCAGGGGCGCTCGCACCCGATCATGGTTGCGTCCGACCTTGGCCGACACGGTCAGTTGCACCGACCGCCCGACCCGCCGCGCAAGCTTGACCGCGACCGGGATCGCGTCGACCGCCATCGCCCGCCCGGACGGGTCGCCGACCGGCATTGGATAGAGAATGATGTCGCTGGCGCTCAGCCCCGCCGCCTTGGCAGCCGCCGCCAGCGCGGCGTCATGATCCTGAACCGGCGCCCACAATTCGAGTTTCCCGCCGGCAATCCGCGCGGTCACCGACAGCGGCTCGAGCGAGCGATGCTCCGCTGCTGCGATCCGGTAGGTCGCTGACAACGCCGTGCCATCGCCGACCGCTGCCGCATAATCTCCGCGGGCGAACAACGACGTCCGTTCGCCGCTATCGAGCCCGCTGCCGAGTGCATCCAGGATCGCCGCATCATTGGCATCGGCCGATCCGGTGAAGCGCGCGTCGGCGGCGACCAGCCCGCGCTCCGCTGCCCACCACGTCTCGCCCAGCGCTGCGACCCAGCCGTCGCCCGCAACCAATTTCTTGACGCCCGGCGATTTCTCCGCCGCTTTCGAAAACCCGCGCAGCCGTCCCCCCGGCGGCGCCAGCCGCACTGCAGCGAACAGCATCCCCGGCAGCCGTATGTCCGCCGCAAAGCGCAGCGACCCGTCCAACTTGGCGGGCAAATCGAGCCGCGCCAGCGACTGCCCCACCAGCCGGCCGCTCCCGACTGGGCGAAGCACCGGCTTGCCCGGCGGCAACCCCGCCGCAGCTTCGGCCAATTGCCCGAACGCCAGCCGGTCCGCGCCGTGCATCACGAACCCGTCCGCCGCCTGGCACAGGCTCGGGTCAACATCCCATTTGTCCGCTGCGACCCGGATCAGCAGGTCACGCGCCACCGCCCCCGCCTCGCGCAAGGGCTGCTCGAACGCGCGGATCGAGGTCGCGCCGCCGGTGATCCGCGCCTTGAGCAACACATTTGCATAGACCGCCCCCGCCGGTGCCGGCTCGACCGCCACTTGCTCCCACGCCGCGCCAAGTTCGTCGGCGGCAATCTGCGCCAGTCCGGTCCAGATGCCCTGCCCGGTTTCGGCCTGCGGCACCGCCACGGTCACGCGTCCTTCGGGCGCAATCTTGAGATAATGGCCGAACACGCGCTCGCCCTTGGCGGCGGTCAGCCCGCTGCCGATCCGGCGCGGCCAGGCGGCGAAGGCGACAACCAGCCCGATGCCGACGCCGCCCGAAATCAGCAAGGTACGACGATCGATCGGCTTCAATGCACGTATTTCTGCTTCAACATTACCCGGTCGATCTTGCCAGTCCCGAGCCGCGGCAACGGGTCGTGGGCAAAGACGATCTTGCCGGGAATCTTGTACGCCGCCAACTTGCCTGCGAGGAAATCGCGAAGCCCGGCTTCGTCGAGTATGCTGGTCTCGGTCCGATAAAGGATCGCCATCGGGATCTCGCCCAGCCGCTCGTCGGGCATTGCGAACACCGCCGCCTCGGCAATGTCGGGGCAAGCGTAGAGCGCCGACTCGACTTCGGCCGCCGAGATATTCTCGCCGCCCCGAATGATGATGTCCTTCTTGCGGTCGACGATGAACAGATAGCCGTCATCGTCGAGATATCCGATGTCTCCGGTCTTGAGGAAATGGTCACCGGTGAACGCCGCTGCGGTCGCTCGCGGGTCGTTCCAATATCCTTTGAAGTTGGCTGCGGTGCGGATCCCGATTTCGCCGCGCTCGTTGGCCGGCAGATGCGCATCCCCCGCGCCGAGAATGACAATTTCGACGAACGGTGCGGTCGCGCGTCCGGTCGAGGCCGGCTTGTCGGCGTAATTCTTCCAGAAGTTGCCGCAGCCGACGGCGTTCGTTTCGGTCAGGCCATAGCCCAAGGCGGGTTGAGCGCCGGTGAAGCTTTCCTGGAGCCGGGTAACGTGACTGATCGGCCGCGCCGCGCCGCCGGCGGCGATATCGGTCAGCGTCGACAGATCATGTTTCTCGCGGTCGGGATGGTTCATCAGCTCGAGGCTCATCGTCGGTACGCCGACGAAATAGGTCACTTTTTCATGCTCGATCAGCCGCAGCGCTTCGCCCGCGTCCCACTTGGGCATCAACACCATACCGCGTCCGACGATGAAGCTGGTCAGCAGCACGGGTATTTCTCCGGTGACGTGAAACAACGGCACGCTGACCAAGGTCTTGGGAATGTTGAGCGGCGGCGTTCCGCGCTTGGTCAATATCCCGAGCAGGGTCAGCAAATGGGTCGCGTAAGCGTAGATTGCGGTCGTCACCGCGCGGTGGGTCGACAGCGCGCCCTTGGCCTCGCCGGTCGATCCGGAGGTGAACAGGATCGTCGCGTCATCGTCTGTAGTGATCGCCGGCAACACGGTCGCACTGTTCGTGCCGACCAGTCCCGCCATCGCCTGCTCGACCGGCTGTTCGATCGCCACCGTCACCAGCTCCCAGTTGCCCTTGACTTCGCCGATCCGCGCAGCGCGTGGGGCATCTGCCAGGATCAGCTTCGGCGAGGTCAGGTGCAGCGCGTGCGCCATTTCCTCGGCCTGCCACCAGCCATTGACCAGGGTCGCGATCGCTCCCGCCTTCAATGCCGCCATATAAGTGATGATCCAGCTCGGGCAGTTGCGCATCGCGATCGCCACCCGGTCGCCCTTGGCGATCCCGCGCTCGACCAGCCCGCGCGCAACCGCGTCCGATAGCCGGTCGAGGTCGGCGAAGCTCAGCCGTTCGTCCCCGGCGATAACCGCGTCGGCAGCGCCGTTGAGCGCGCAGAACGCAGCGAAAAAGCTCGGCAGCGTCGGCGGGAAGTTACCCGCGATCGCCTGGCCATAGCTGTCGCGCTCGATCACCACGCGACCGCCGGGCCCGATGACCGCGGCCATTGCGGTATCGAATTCGCGGTCGAGGTCGCTTTGCATCGCTTCTCCTTTGCCTTTCAACAATGCCACCTTATGAGGCGTCATCGCACGGGGGAAGAGTTATGAACGCCGCGATCGCCGCTAATGCTGTCGGGATCAATTATTACGACCTGCATGTGTCCCCCGTGGCGCTGCATCTCGGCTTTTTCGAGCTGCGTTGGTACAGCCTTGGCTACCTCGCCGGGATTTTCATCGGCTATTGGTATTTGCTCAAGCTGATCAAGCAGCCCGGCGCCCCGCTTGCCCGCCGCCACGCCGACGATCTCGTCTTCTATTCCTCGCTCGGGATCATCTTTGGCGGCCGCATCGGCTACGTCCTGTTCTACAACCTCGGCTATTACCTCCAGCACCCGATCGACATCCTCAAATTGTGGGACGGCGGGATGAGCTTTCACGGCGGGGTGGTCGGCACCTCGCTCGGCATCCTGTATCTCGCGCGTCGGGAGAAACTGAATTGGCTGCGGGTGCATGACTATGTGGCTTGCTGCACCCCGATCGGGCTCGGGCTGGTGCGGATCGCCAACTTCATCAACGGCGAGTTATGGGGCGCCGTCACGACGGTGCCGTGGGCGGTCCGCTTTCCGCTGATCATGGGCCAGCCACTGCTCGGCCCGCCGCGCCACCCGACCCAATTGTACGAAGCGATCCTCGAAGGCGTCGTGCTGTTCGCGATCCTGGCCTTCATGTTCTGGCGGACCAAGGCGCGCTACGAGCCGGGCAAGCTCGTCGGTGCATTCATCCTGTTCTACGGCCTGTTCCGCTTCGGCATCGAGTTCATCCGCGAGCCAGATTCGCAGCTCGTCGGTTTTGCCCAGTCGACCGGCCTGCACATGGGCCAGTGGCTGTCGATCCCGATGATAATCGGCGGCGTTTACCTCATTGCCACCGCCGCCAGGCGCCGAGTCAGGGTTGAGCCGATCGCCGGGACGGAGAGCATCGCCTGAGTTTCGGCAACGACCTTAAGCAGCGCATCCGCAGCTCCGGGCCGATCAGTGTCGAGGCCTACATGGCCGCCTGCAACGCGCATTATTATGCCACCCGCGACCCGCTCGGGACGGGCGGCGACTTCACTACTGCGCCTGAAATCCACCAGATGTTCGGCGAAATGGTCGGCGCCTGCCTCGCCGATTGCTGGCACCGCGCCGGGCACGGCGACGCGATTTACGCCGAACTTGGCCCGGGACGCGGCACGCTCGCCGCAGACGCACTGCGGGTCATCGGTAACGCCGAAGCGCATCTGGTCGAAACCAGCCCGGCCCTGAGAGCCGCCCAGCGATCCCGCCTCCCCAACGCCACCTTCTACGACTCGATCGCCCAGCTCCCCCCGCGCCCGCTCCTGCTGGTTGCCAACGAATTTCTCGACGCGCTCCCGGTCCGCCAGTGGGTCGGCGACGAGCAGCGACTGGTCGGCCTCAGTGGCGACGAGCTCGCCTTCACCGCCAACGGCATGATCGTCGAAACCTCGCCGGGGCGAGATGCAGCAGTTCACACCGTCGCCGCCCACCTCGCTCGCCACGGCGGAGTCGCGTTGATCATCGATTACGGCCACGCCACCAGCGCGCCGGGCGACACGCTGCAGGCGGTCAAGGCGCACGCCTTCGCCAACCCGCTGGCGAACCCCGGCGAGCAGGACCTCACCGCCCATGTCGATTTCGAAGCCGTCGCCGACTCGGCGCGGGCTGCCGGCGCTTCGGTCACCCCGCTCGCCACCCAGGGCGCTTTCATGACCCGCCTCGGCATCGTCGAGCGTGCCGCCACCCTCACCCGCGCCAACTCCGACCGCGCCGATGACATCGCTTCGGCGCTGACCCGGTTGACCGACCCCGCCGCGATGGGCGATCTGTTCAAGGTGATCGCGATCCACTCCACCGATTGGCCGACGCCCGCAGGCTTCGAATGACGATCGAACTGCGCCCCGCGACCAAGGCCGACGCAGCGACGCTGGCTGCCTTGGGTGCGCGCACCTTCAGCGACACCTTCGGACACCTCTACGATCCCGACGATCTCGACACCTTCCTCAAGACCCATGCCGAGGAGCATTGGGCGGCCGAACTGTGCGATCCCGAATATGCAGTGCTGCTGGTCGAGGCCAAAAGCGAGGCGGTCGGCTATGCCAAGGTCGGGCCGCCGCACCTGCCGTTCGAACCGCGCGGCGCTGCGGTCGAGCTTCGCCAATTCTACCTCGTCAAGGATTGGCAGGGGCATGGGCTGGCCGACGAAATGATGCGCTGGGTGCTGGCAGAGGCCGAACGCCGCGAGGGCGACGACCTCTATCTATCGGTGTTCGTCGACAACCACCGCGCGCGAAAGTTTTACGAGCGCTGGGGCTTCATCGCCGAGGGCAGCTACGCGTTCATGGTCGGCAATCACGCCGACGAGGATATTGTCATGCGCCGCCCGTTGTGATCGACATCCTTCGCGCGGCGGCATTGGGCGACCTCCCGCACGGTTTCCTGGGTCGATCGGGTGGAGTCTCGACCGGTATCCTGTCTGGCCTGAACACTGGATGGGGTAGCGGCGACGACCGCGAGGCGATCACCGAGAATCGCCGCCGCGCGATCGACGCAGTGCTGCCAGGCGCGCGCCTCGTCACCGTCCACCAAGTGCACACCGCCGACGTCGTCGAAGCCGGCGACTGGCCCGACGAAGACCGCCCCCACGCCGACGCGCTCGTAACCGACCGCCCCGGCACCTTGCTCGGGATCGTCACCGCCGACTGCGCCCCGATCTTGCTTGCCGACCGCGAAGCGGGGGTGATCGGCGCCGCCCACGCCGGCTGGCGCGGCGCGGTCGCCGGGGTCGCCGCAAGTACCATCGCCGCGATGGAACGGCTCGGCGCCCGTCGAAACCGCATCGCTGCCGCGGTCGGGCCGTGCATCGCCCGCGCCAATTACGAGGTCGATCACGACTTCGCCGAGCGGCTTGGGGAGGCCAACCAGCATTTCTTCACCGACGGCCCCGCTGGCAAGCCGCATTTCGATCTCGAAAGCTTCGTCGTCGCCAGCCTGGCCGCCGCCGGAATCACCCGCATCGAAGCGCTTGGCCAGGATACCTACGCGCAACCCGAGCGCTTCTTCAGCTTCCGCCGCGCTACCCACAGAGGCGAAGCCGACTATGGTCGCCAGCTCAGCCTGATCGGCCTTTCCGCCAGTTGAATTCGTTCAAGCGTGCGGCTAATTGCCCGCTCGACGGCGAGCCGGTGGAGATGCGTCCTGCGGAGGTTAGGATGCTAGCGCCCCGGCTCCCTCGCCCATTTGTCCCGCCTCCCTGGGACGACCGGATCCGAGGAAGTCGACAATGACCGAGACCCCTTCACGCAAGCCCAAGGCCGCCGAGACCCATATCGGCAATCACAAGCTCGATCCGTCGACAATGATGATGGGCCACGGCTATGATCCGGCGCTGTCGGAAGGCTCATTGAAGCCGCCGATCTTCCTCACCTCAACCTTCGTGTTCGAGCGCGCGGCGGACGGAAAGCATTTCTTCGAAGGCATAACCGGCAAGCGCCCTGGCGGCACCGAGGGCTTGGTCTATTCACGCTTCAACAACCCCAACCAGCAAATCCTCGAGGAGCGCTTCAAGCTGTGGGAAGGGTCGGAGGAATGTCTCACTTTCTCCTCGGGCATGACCGCGATCACGACCTTGTTCCTGACCTTCGTCCGCCCCGGCGACGTGATCGTCCATTCGGGCCCGCTTTATGCGGCGACCGAATCGATCATCGCCAAGATCCTCAGCCAGTTCGGGGTCAAATATGTCGACTTCCCGGCCGGCGCGACGCGTGCGGAAATCGACGCCGCAATCGCCACCGCCAAGACCATGGGCCGCGTCTCGTTGATCTATCTCGAAAGCCCGGCCAACCCGACCAACGCCTTGGTCGATGTCGAAGCCGTGGTCGCCTCGCGCGCCGCCGCTTTCACTGATGGTGAGTTGCCCCCGATCGCGATCGACAACACCTTCCTCGGGCCATTGTGGGCCAGGCCGCAGGACCAGGGCGCCGACATTTCGGTCTACAGCCTGACCAAATATGCCGGCGGGCACAGCGATCTCGTCGCCGGCGGCCTGACCGGCTCGAAGGCGCTGCTCGACAAGGTCCGCGCAATCCGCAACACGATGGGCGGGATCATCGACAGCAACACCGCGTGGATGCTGATGCGAAGCCTCGAAACGCTCGAATTGCGCATGTCGCGCGCGGGTGAAAATGCCGAGAAAGTCTGCGCCTTCCTCAAGGATCACCCCAAGGTCGAGACCGTCGGTTACCTCGGCTTCCTCGAAGCGGGCACGCGCCAGAAGGACATTTACGACCGCCATTGCCTCGGCGCCGGATCGACCTTCTCGCTCTATCTCAAGGGCGGCGAGCGCGAGGCGTTTGCGTTCCTCGACGCACTCAAGATCGCCAAGCTCGCGGTCAGCCTCGGCGGCACCGAGACGCTCGCCAGCGCGCCCGCGGCGATGACCCACATCTCGGTCCCCGAAGAACGCCGCGCCGCGCTGGGCATCAGCGATAACCTCGTGCGAATCTCGATCGGGGTGGAAAAAGCCGAGGATCTGATCGCCGACTTCGACAACGCGCTAAACGCGATCTAATTGCACCCCGGCGAAGGCCGGGGCCCAGACGCGCAGCGAACTATTCGGCTCCGCCAACCTGGGCCCCGGCCTTCGTCGGGGAACAGTCTACCCCCAATCCTCGACCAGCGGCGCATGGCGACCGCCGCGCTGGTTCGGCCCTAATGTCCACAATGGGTGGTGGGTTCAACCGGTGGTCGCAACACTTCATTCTTATGATGAGAAGGAGTGTTAGCGATGAAGCAGCGTCGGCGGATATGTTACTCGGCTGCCCAGCGGGCGGAGATTTGGGATCGATGGCAGCGCGGGGAGTCGATGAGTGCGATTGGTCGCGGCTTTGCGCGAGAGTCGTCGTCGATCTTTTCGGTGTTGTCGCCGTCGGGCGGGATCCGTCCGACGGATCGCAAGCGATCGCGATGCGCGCTTAGCCTGATCGAACGCGAAGAGATATCGAGAGGACTGACGGTGGGCCGTTCGCTGCGCGTGATCGCCGCGCAGCTCGATCGTGCGCCGTCGACGATCAGCCGGGAGGTGGGCCGCAACGGCGGCACCGATCGCTATCGAGCGACGGCGTCGGACCTGTCGGCGTGGGACCGGGCGCTGCGCCCGAAGCGTTGCAAGCTGGCTTGCCACCCGGCCTTGCGGCGAACAGTATCGCGCAAGCTGCGCCGCAAATGGTCGCCGGAGCAGATTGCGGGCTGGCTCAAGCACAGTTTTCCGGACGAAGAGCAACATCGGGTGTCACACGAGACGATCTACAAAAGCCTGTATATCCAGACGCGCGGTGTCCTGAAGAAGGAGCTTCTCGAGCATCTGCGGGCCAGGCGCACGATCCGCCGCTCGCGCCATGCCAGCCTGAAGCAGGCCGGACTTGGTCAGCTGAAGGACGTAATATCGATCAGCGAGCGGCCGGCATCGGTCGAGGATCGCGCCGTCCCCGGACATTGGGAGGGCGACCTCATCGCTGGCTCGCGGGGCAGCTACATCGCGACGCTCGTCGAGCGCCAGTCGCGCTACGTGATGCTGGTCAAGGTCGCCAACAAGGATACCGCCAGCGTCGTCTCGGCGCTGATCAAACAGGCCCGCAAACTGCCTCGCCAGCTCTATCAGTCGCTCACCTGGGACCGCGGCAAGGAACTGGCCGACCACCGCCGCTTCACCCTGGCCACCGACGTGGACGTCTATTTTTGCGATCCCAGAAGCCCGTGGCAACGCGGCACCAACGAAAATACCAACCGACTGCTGCGCCAATATCTCCCCAAAGGCACCGACCTGTCGGTCTTCAGCCAAGCCCAGCTAAGCACCATCGCCAGACAACTCAACGAACGACCACGCAAGACATTGACCTATCAAACGCCAGCTGAAATGTTCGCTCAGTGTGTTGCAACCACCGGTTGAACCCACCGTGGAAAGCGGACACTACGGGCTTGTCACGATGAACCGCTGCCAGATGGTCCAGATCAGCAGGCTTACAGCCGGCAAGCCCACAATTAGGCCGAAAGCCAAAAATGGCAGGCCGCGAAAGTCCGCTCCCATCGTTGACTGGGCAATGAGTGATAGTGCCAGCAACACGCAGGCTAGATAGGCCGCCCTGCGGACCAACTGGCGATGATCGTCGAAACTCATCGGGCAACTTTGCTCCGTAGATCGAATGTCCGCAATGGGTCGAAAGCGGACATCCCGCCTACCCCCAATCCTCCACCGGCCACCCGCGCTCCGCCGCCAGCCGCTTGAGCCGATCATGCGGGTTCACCGCCACTGCTTCATCGGCCCACTCGAATACCGGCGCATCGCTGGCGTGATCCGAATAGAAGCGCACATGCCCGGGGCTTATGCCCTCGGCCGCGAGCCAGCGCTCGATCATCGCCAGTTTCGCCGGACCGTAGCAATTCTGCCCGTCGATCTTGGCGTGGACCTGGCTGTCGATCCCGAGGATGGTGTCGGTCCCGATCGTGTCGTCGAACCCCAACGCGTCGGCGATCCCGCGGGCATAAAAACGATAGCTCGCGGTCGCCATCACCACACGGCGCCCCTCGGCCTTGTCCCGCGCGATTGCCGCCCGCGCGCCGGGCCGGATATTGGTTCGAAGCGTCGCCTGCGCGAACGATTTTACCAACGGCCCGAGCACTTCTGGATGGGTCTCGCGCCCCAGCAGCAGGCGGTGGTTGATCTCCTTCAGCCGCCCACGGTCGATCACCTTGGCGAGGTAGAGCAGCATCGATCCCGCCACCAACGGCAGCGCCAGCAATCGCCACGGCGCCCGCTGCGCCGCGCAATGCAGCAGGAACGGCGTGTAGGTCGCGTGCCGGGTCAACGTCCGGTCCATGTCGTAAATCGCCAAATCGGTCATGTCGTCCCCGCGATGATCCGCTCGACCAGTTTGAGGTCGGCGGGCTTGTCGACATCGACCGCCGCCAGCGGATCTTCAAGCCGGATCGCGCGGATCGACAGCCCCAGCCGATGCCCCAATTTGCGCATCACTTTCTCGATCGTCCACAGTCGCATCAGCCCCATCACCCCGGGCACTCCCAACATCGTCAGCAATTTCCACCCCTGCTTGCGATCCTGCTCGACCTCCCGCCACAGCCGCACCGCGCGCATCGCCTTGGGCGATCCGAGCGCGAACAGATTGGCGCCCGAATAAGCCCCGCCGCGAAACCCGATCCAGGTTCGTTTGGTGTCTGGCAGTCGCGCCATCAACGCGCCGCGCTCGACCAGCCCGATCGCCAGGTCCGCCCCTTCCGCCCGCGCACAGAAGTCGTCGATCATCGCGCCCGTCAGCAACGCATGGTCGGCGGTCGTCACCAACAACGGCCAACGGGTCGCGGGACTGGCGATGATCGCCTCGATCGTCGCCGCGATGGTCACTCCTGACGGTTCGATCGTTAGCCGGGGATCGACCGGCAGCACCGCCGCCAGCAGTGCCTTGTCCTGCGCCAGCACCCGCACCCGGCGGATCCGCGCGTTGCCGAGCAAGGCGCGCACCGGGCGCAGGATCATCGCCTCCCCCGCGACCGGGATCAGCGCCTTCGCCTCGACGCCATGCGCCGCCGCGAACGGGTCGCCCCCCGGCCGCGATCCCGCCAGCAGCAGCGCGGTCCAGCGAATCATGCCAGCCAGCTGACTAATTTACGCCCCCGTTCGGCGCGCGCATTGGCCTGCGCCAGCCGCACCGCATGGAAAATCAGCGACATTATCGTCCAAAGTGCGACCAGCTCGATCCCGACGTCGGGCCGACCGACGATCAGGCTGGCGAACAGGATGATCATGTTCGGGTTGCGCCGCGCGGTGATCAGCCGGAACTTGCTGTCGACCGGCCGCCAGACGTGGATGTGCATGTGATATTTGACGATGAACAGGCCCTCGATCACCCGCTGGACGACATAGCCAGCGACGATCGCGCCGACGATCGCGGCTTCGTAGACCGGCTCCATCGCCATGTCGTTGGCGGACAGCCCCTCGGCCCATGCCCACCACCAGAATGGCGGGTGAATGAGATCGATGCCATGGTCGAAGAAATTGCCCCAGCGAGACGACTGCCCGGTGCAGCGCGCCAATTTGCCGTCGACCGTGTCGAGCACCATGAAGCCGAAGCCCGCCGCCATGCCAGACCAATAATCGCCACTCCAGAACAGCAGGAACGCCGCGAGGCATAGCAAGGCGCCAAGGCTCGTCACCATGTTGGGCGAAATCCCGATCCGCGCCGCCAGCCGCGTCAAATGGAACGCCAGCCCGCGCCACAAATATAACGTCAACGCGTCGGTCACGCCCTTGTAGCTCGCGTCATATGCCGCACGCTCGACGCGCTCGGCACTGCCCGCGTCGAGCAGCATCACGAACGGTCGCTCGCGCTTGCGCAATTCGTGATTGCTGACGTGCGTGGTCGCCGTATCCAGCCGCTCGAGCCCATCCCCGGTCCACGCCGCCCGCCCGTGCATCGCGGCGATCATCGGACCCGCGTCCATTCCGGCGGGAAGATGGGCCAGCACCGCACGCTTGCCGAGCATCAGCACGCTCGCCGGGCGCCCGGCAATCTCCGCCAACCACGCCGGGTCCCACGCGAAATCGAGATCGGCCAGCAAGTTGGCGCGACCCGCAACGACCGAGTCCGTTCTCTCCAGCCCGGCGTCCGCCGCCAGCCGCCGCGCCCGCGTCCCGGCGTGGAGGCCGAATACCAGCACATCGTTCGACCCCACGGGAACGAACATCGGCGCAGCCACGTCGGGCGATTGTGTCGGCATCGGCTCCATATTGCGCGTCCTATAGGACACAAAGCGCGCCAGGAAAGCGACGGATTGCGCCACACTGCCAGCCGCCCCTTGCCGCTAACCTCAATTTCGCGCAGTCTCGCTGGCGATGGCCAGTCAACCTATCTCCGGTAAAGGCGATGATAGCGCCGACCTCAATTATGCCTGCGTCGGCACACTGACGATTTCACGCGCGGCGACGACCGAGCGCGAGATTGCGGCGATGGGCGACGGGATGACGATCGACCTGTCGGGCGTGTCGCGGATGGACACCGTCGGCGCGTGGCTGGTCTACCGTGCGGTGCGCGACCGCAATGCCAAGATCGTCGGCGAAAGCGTCAAGATCCGCGGCCTGCTCGACCAGGTGGCGGAGGCGGACAGGCCGGTCCGCGTCATCCCGGAAAAGAATAAGGGCGGCGCGGTCGGCGAACTTGGCGGGTGGGTCGTAGAGACTGGTCGCACCTCGCTCGGGCTGCTTGGATTCTTCGGCGCGACGCTGATCGGCTTCTTCAACATCATCAAGCGCCCGCGCCGCTTCCGCCTCAACGCGGTTGTCCAGCGGTTCGACGTGGTCGGCGTGCGTGCGCTCGCGATCATCGGACTGATGACCTTCCTGATCGGGATCGTCATCGGCCAGCAGGGTGCGGTCCAGCTCGAGGCGTTCGGCGCCGAGGTTTACACCATCAACCTGATCGGCCGCCTCAGCGTTCGCGAACTTGCCACATTGATGACCGCGATCATGGTCGCCGGCCGCTCGGGCAGCGCGTTTGCGGCGCAGATCGGGACGATGAAGCTGACCGAGGAGATCGACGCGATGCGCACCATCGGCGTCTCGCCGATCGAGGCATTGGTCATCCCGCGCATGCTGTCGTCGATCATCATGATGCCGTTGCTCAGCTTCTTCGCGATGATCATGTCGATGATGGGCGGCGGGATTTTCTGCTGGATCTACCTCAAGATCCCGCCCGCAATCTACGTCGGGCGAATCCAGGAGGTCGTCCCGCTGACCGATTTGTTCGTCGGCCTGATTAAGGCGCCGGTGTTCGGCTTCATCATCGCGCTGGCCGGTTGCTTCCAGGGCATGCTGGTCGAATCCAATGCCGAGGAAGTCGGGCTTCGCACCACCGCCGCGGTGGTCCAGTCGATCTTCATGGTGATCGTGCTCGACGCGGTGTTCGCCGTATTCTTCAGTTCGATCGGCTGGGGATGAGCAACACCACCTCCCCGATCCTGCCCGACGGCGAAACCCCGGTGATCACCATCCGGGCGCTCGACAATCACTTCGGCGAGCAGATCATCCACCAGGATCTCGATCTCGACGTCCGTCGCGGCGAGATTCTCGGCGTGGTCGGCGGGTCGGGCACCGGCAAGTCAGTGCTGATGCGCTCGATCATCGGTCTCCAGACCCCCGCCGCCGGGACGATCGAGGTGCTCGGCGAGAATATGGTCGGGCGCGAAGAGGATGAGGCGAAGAACATTCGCCGCCGCTGGGGGATATTGTTCCAGAACGGTGCCTTGTTCTCGACCCTCACCGTGGCCGAGAATGTCGAAGTCCCGCTACGCGAATATTTCCATTTCTCGAAGACGCTGATGGACGAGATTGCCAGTTACAAGATCAGCATGTCGGGGCTTCCGGCGGACGCCGGGCCGAAATATCCGTCCGAACTGTCGGGCGGGATGATCAAACGCGCCGGCCTCGCCCGCGCGCTGGCGCTCGATCCCGAATTGCTGTTCCTCGACGAGCCGACCGCCGGGCTCGATCCGATTGCGGCGCAGAATTTCGACGAATTAATCCTCGGCCTGCGCGACAAACTCGACCTGACGGTGTTCCTCATCACGCATGATCTCGACACGCTGTACGCGATCTGCGACCGAGTGGCGGTGCTGGCCGATCAAAAGGTTGTTGCGGTCGGGACGATTGATCAATTGCTGGCTTTGGACCATCCTTGGATTCAAGAATATTTTAACGGACCGCGCGGTCGCGCGGCCAAAGCGGCTTAAAAGGGGGCATCAGGCAAGGCATGGAGACTCGGTCGAACCATATCCTCGTCGGCAGCGTCGTCTTGGCGCTGCTTGCCGGCCTGGCCTTGTTCACGGTCTGGCTGGCCGGCCTGTCGAACGTCCAGAAGCAATGTTACGACGTCTATTTCCAGCAGGGCGTCGGCGGACTCAACAAGGGAACCAACGTCAGCTTCTCGGGTGTCCCCGTCGGCCAGATCACCAAGATCAGCCTGCTCCCCGATCGCCCCGAGTTCGTGTGGGTGCGGATTGAGGTCGATGCCGGCACTCCGGTGCTCCAGGGCACATCGGCGCAGATCAAGAGCGTCGGCTTCACCGCGCCGCCTGAAATCCAGCTCGACGGCGCGGTCCGCGGGGCCAAGCCGTTGTCGCAGGTCGGGCCGCAGGGTTGCCCCGTCATCCCCGCCACCTCGGGCGGGCTCGGCGCCTTGCTCGCCAGCGCGCCGGAATTGATGGACCGTATCCAGAAACTGACCGAGCGCCTGACCGAACTGGTCAGCGACAAGAATCAGAATGCAATCTCCGACATCCTCGAAAATGTCGACAAAACGACTGTCATCCTCGCCCAGAGCGCGCCCGATCTCGCGAAGACGCTGACCGAGGCGCGGATCGCCGCGCACAACGCCGGCCTCGCCGCGCAGAATGTCGCCAGGCTGGCCGACAACACCAGTCGCCTGGTCAATGACGAAGGCCGCCCCGCGGCGCAGGATTTGCGCAAGACCATCGCCTCGGCCCAGCTGGCGGCGAAGAACCTCGACGCGATGATCTCCGACGCCAGGCCGGGAATCCAGAATCTGACCAAGTCGACCCTGCCCGAGGCCAATCGCCTCGTGCGCGAACTTCGCGACCTGTCGGGCAGCCTCCATCAGTTCAGCGACCGCCTCAACAATGATGGCGCGCTCGGTGTGCTTGGCCCCGAGAAACTCCCCGACTACAAGCCTGGAAAGACGAAATGATGATCCGCACCGCCCGCCTGATCCTCGTCGCTTCATGCGTCGTTTCGCTGACCGGCTGCATGACCAAGAAGGTCCCGCCGTTCCTGCTCACGTTGACCAGCGCGGCGCCCGCCCCGGCGTCGATGAACCGCGTCGCCGCGCCGGGCGAGGCGATCACGATCGACGTTCCGGTGGTGCCCAAGGAACTCGCCTCGACCCGCGTGCCCGCGCTCGTCGGCCCGACCGCAGTGGCGTATATCAAGGACCTGCAATGGGTCGATGCGCCCGACAAATTGTTCCAGGACCTGCTTCAGGAAACGACCATGCGGACCACCAACCGGGTGGTAATCGACCCGCGCCAGTCGTCGCTCGATCCGGGGCTCAAGCTGTCGGGCAATCTCACTCGCTTCGGCTATGACACTGCCGAGGGTGTGGTGATCGTCCGCTACGATGGCGCGCTCGCCACGGTCGGCGGCACCCGCGTCGAAACCCGCCGCTTCGAAGCCAAGATCCCCGCCGACGGCACCGCCCGAACCGTCGGCCCCGCGCTCAACCAGGCCGCCAATCAGGTCGCGACCGAAGTGGCGCAGTGGATCGGGCGGTAGCTTCGAGCTCGTCACACCGGACTTGATCCGGGGCCCATCTGACTCGCTAGGTCGCTACTAAACCAAGCTCTTCGACGCCTGTTCGAACACGTCCTTGCTCAGCCCCGGGGTCGCCACGATCCGCTCCAGCTCGGCCCGCATCAATCCCGCCCGCCCGGGCTCGAACCGCCGCCACCGGCCGAGCGGCGGGACCAGCCGCGCCGCGACTTGCGGGTTGATCGCATCGGCCTTGACGATCAGCTCGCCGAGCAAGCGATAGCCGCGCCCCGACGCTTCGTGGAACACCCACTGGTTGCCCGCGAAACTCCCCGCCAGTGCGCGCAGGCGATTGGGGTTCTTCATCGTGAAGTCGCCATGCCCGAGCAATGCCTCGACCGTGTCGATCGTGTCGCGCCGAGGCGCTCCGGCCTGCAGCGCGAACCATTTGTCGATCACTAACCCGTCGCCGCGATAGCGATCGTAGAAATCACCCAGCGCCGCTGTCCGTTCCGGCCCGTCGAGCATCGTCAGCACCGCCAGCGCGCCCTGTCGGTCGGTCATATTGTCGGCCGCATCATATTGCGCCTTGGCCAAGGCCGCCCCGCGCGCCCGCTCGCCAGCCGCGATCAGCGCCAGCGCCACGCCCTTCAACCGCCGCACGCCCTTGGCGGCACTCGACAGGTCGCCCCCCGCAGCCGCAGCCGCCTGTACCACGCCGAGCTCCTCCGCCAGCGCCGCCCCGACCGCGCTTCGCAGCGCCTCGCGGCTCGCATGGATCGCATCGGGATCGACCGCGTCCATCCGGTCGCCGATCAGCGCTTCCGACGGCAGCACCAGCGCCTCGCCCTTGAACGCCGGGTCGAGCGCGCCCGATACCAATGTCCCGCGCATCGCCGCGATGACCGGCCCAAATTCTTCCGACGAATGTGCATCGGCCGCGTCGCCCGAGGCCCCCGCGATCAGCACCGAATACATCATCTCCTGCAGCGCCTCGTAGCGCGCGAACGGGTCGCCATCGCTCGCCGCAAGCTTCGCCAACTCGCCCGGCTGACGCTCGACAACCACATTCACCGGTGCCGAGAAACCGCGGTTGATCGACAGCAACGGCGCTTCGTCCAACCCTGCGAACACTACCGTTTGCGTGGCATCCTCGAGCATGATCACCCGCTCGGCCGCGATTTCGGCCCCGCTGTCTGCCCCGATCAGCGCGGTGCGCAGCGGGATCGGCATGGCGTGCTTGTCGGGCTGCCCCGGCGTCGGCGCAACATGCTGCGCCAGGTGCAACGTCGCGGTCCGCGCCGCCGCATCATGCACCAGCTTTGCCTCGACCTTCGGCGTCCCGGCTTGCTCGTACCAAATCTTGAGCCGCGTCAGGTCGACCCCGCTGGCATCCTCCATCGCGGCGACGAAATCGTCGCACGTCGCCGCCTCGCCATCGTGCCGCGCGAAGTACAGGTCGGATCCGGCACGAAACGCCTCGGCTCCCAATATCGTCCGCATCATGCGGATCACTTCGGCGCCCTTGTTGTAGATTGTCGCGGTGTAGAAATTGGCGATCTCGAGATAGGAATCGGGACGCACGGGATGCGCCAGTGGCCCGCTGTCTTCGGGGAACTGCACCGCGCGCAGCAGCCGCACGTCGTCGATCCGTTTGACCGCCGCCGACCCGATGTCGGCCGAGAAGCTCTGGTCGCGGAATACAGTGAAGCCTTCCTTCAGGCTCAGCTGGAACCAGTCGCGGCAGGTCACGCGGTTGCCCGACCAATTGTGGAAATATTCGTGCGCGACGACCCCGGCGATGGCGTCGAAATCAGCGTCGGTCGCGGTATCCTGGTCGGCCAGAACATAGCGCGAGTTGAAGATGTTGAGCCCCTTATTCTCCATCGCGCCGAAGTTGAAATCGTCGACCGCGACGATGTTGAACAAATCGAGGTCATATTCACGCCCGTAGGTCGCCTCGTCCCATGCCATCGCCTGCTTCAGGCTGGTCATTGCGTGGCTGGTCTTGGGCAAATCCGCTTCCCGCACCCAGATGCCGAGGTCGACCGTTCGCCCGCCCATCGTCGTGAACGTGTCGCGGTTGGCCGCCAGATTGCCCGCCACCATCGCGAACAGATAGGATGGCTTGGGGAACGGATCCTCCCATTCGGCCCAGTGGCTTCCGTCTTCGCCATCACCTGACGCGACGAGGTTGCCGTTGGCCAGCAGCACCGGGAAGCGCGGCTTGTCGGCGCTCATCCTGACCCGATAGGTCGACAAGATGTCGGGCCGGTCGGGATGATAGGTAATCCGCCGGAAGCCCTCGCTCTCGCATTGCGTGCACAGGATCCCGCCCGATGAATAAAGCCCCATCAGCTTGCTGTTGCCCGCGGGGTCGATCACCACCTCGGTCTCGATCGTCGCGCTCGCCCCGGCGATGGCGATCACCAGCATGTCGCCGTCGATCGACCAATCCGCCGCGCCGCCATCGACCCGTACCGCCACCGGCTCCAGTCCGTCGCCCGCCAGCCGTAATGGCCGATCATGCGTTCCGTTCCGTTCGACGCTCAGCACCGCGCGAACCCGCGTCGCCGCCGGATCGAGCGCCACATCCAGCGCCACCTCGCGCACCCAATAATCGGGCGGCTGATAATCCTTGCGGAGGATGTTGACATGTTCCGGGCTGGCCGGGGCTTCGGGGTTCAAACGTGCGTCCATTTCCCTCCGCTAAGGCCCACCGCGCCGCGGCGCAACGCCAAGGCTTTCGACCAGCGGCGGTGCGTTGCCCTTGCGCCACAGAAGGCACGGCCTAGGTTGCGCTCGGGGACAGGGGAGCATCACATGAGCATCATCACCATCATCCAGGCCGCGGCGACCGCCGCGCCGCCATTCGACGCCGAGGCCGCGACTCGCGCCTATCTTGCCACCCTCAACGGCGCCGCCCGGGCCAAGTCCGATTCCTATTTTGAAGGCGGCTACTGGCTCCCGATCTGGGGCGCTTTATTCTCCGTAATATCCTACTGGATCATGCTCCGCTTCGGCTGGTCGGCGGGCTGGAGCGCCTGGTCCGGGCGCGTGGTCAAATGGCGCTGGCTCCAACCCGCGCTCTACTCACTGCCCTTTGGCGTGGTCGGCGGTCTTTTGACCCTGCCCTGGTCGATCTACACCGGTTTCATCCGCGAACATCAATATGGCATGTCCAACCAGAGCGCCGGCGAATGGACCAAGGAATTGCTGATCATGACCGGCGTCGGTCTGGTGCTCAGCGCAGTGATATTCATCGTCATCTACGCCGTGATCCGCAACAGCCCCAAGCGCTGGTGGCTATGGGCAACGCTGGCGATCGGGGCGCTCGCTTCGGTGATGATCCTGATCGCGCCGATCTTCATTGAGCCATTGCTCAACAAATATACGCCGATGGCCGACAGCCCGGTGAGGACCGAAATCTTGCGCATCGCCAAGGCCCAGCAGATCCCGACCAACGACGTCTATGTGGTTGACGCGTCGAAGCAGACCAAGCGGATTTCGGCCAATGTTTCGGGCATCGGTCCGACCATCCGGATCGCGCTCAACGACAATCTGCTCAATCGCTCGAACATCCACGGGATCAAGGCGGTGATGGGTCACGAAATGGGCCATTACAAGCTCAACCATATCCAGAAATTGCTCGCTTATCTCACGCTCATGTCATTGGTCTTGTTCGTATTTTTATATCTTGCCGCACCCCGCATCCTGGCCCGGTCGGGAAACCGCTGGAATGTCCGGAATGTCGCCGATCCAGCTTCCGCGCCGTTGTTGTTCATGCTGCTCGCGATTCTCTCGGTGCCCGGCGGGATCGTCTTCAACTCGATCATCCGCCATCACGAGAGCGAAGCCGACGCCTTCGGGCTCGAGGCCGCGCGCGAGCCCGACGGTTTCGCGATGACCGCGATGCAACTCAGCGAGTATCGCAAGATCGAACCCTCGGCGGTCGAGGAAGTCCTGTTCTTCGATCACCCCTCGGGCCGCACCCGGGTCAAGATGGCGATGGACTGGAAGGCCGCGCATCTCGCCGAGCTTCCCGTCGACCAGCGCGGAATGATGGTGATGACGACCCCGCCACCGACCGCACAGGCGAAATAGCCTCAGCCGGCGTCGGGGGCGGCGACTTTGCTGCCCCCGCCGCCGCTCAGCGCGACCAGCATTCCGCCGAGCGCGAGCAATCCGCCAAGCGCGGCGAGCAAGCTCCACCGGTAATTCTCGAACACAGTCGATAATCCCATCGCGATCACCGGCACCAGCACGCTCGAATAGGCCGCTCGCCCCGGCCCGATCTTGCGCACCACCGGGAAATACAGGCTGAAGCACAACACCGACGCAGCGAGCGCGAGATAGGTCAGCCCGAGCCAATAGATCGGGCTGGGGTCGATCGTCGGCGGCCCCGCAATCGCCAGCGCGAGCAAAGCATCGACCGCGGCGCCGATCGCCATTGCCCACGCCAGCAACGCCAGCAACGGATGCCGCCGCGACGAATCCTTCGCCTGGAACACATTGGCAAAGGAGGCTCCGAGCATCCCGAGCAAGGTGAAGCCCAGCCCCGCCAGCACGCTTGCGCTGCTGACCCTGCTGGTCTGGACCTCATGGATGAACAGCATGGCGATCCCCGCCGCGGCAATGGCCCCGCCAATGGCAAAGCGCCTGCTCGGTCGCTGGCCGAGCATTGCCCACGCGAGCAGGCTGTTGGGGACGATCAATATCGCGAACACTGTCGCGACGATGCCCGAGGTGATGAATCGCTCGGCAACATAGACGCAGTTGAAATTGATGCAGAACTGGCTGACCCCGAGAATCGTCGCGGCAATCAGCAACGCCCGATTGGGCCGCAGCGACTGCCCCTTCCACCGCGCCACCGCCGCCATCGCCACCGCCGCTATGGCGAAGCGGTACGTCACCGACCATTGCGGCGCGACCGTCCCGATCTGGCCGCGGATCACCAGCCAGGTCGATCCCCAGATGAGCGTGAAGATGATGAACGGGACGATGATCGACCGGTCGATCCGCGTCTCGTGCGGCCGATCAACCGGAAAATCGCTCAAAGCGCCCCGATCGCTGCGGCCAGTTTCGCCACCGCGTCCATGTCCTGGTCCCAGCTCGTCACCAGCCGCACTTCGCCCGGCGCCCAGTCGTAGAAATCGAACCCCTGCGCGCGGATCATCGTCGCTTCGTCGACCGTCATCCGCACGAACAATTCATTCGCCTCGACCGGATACACCAGCCGCGTCCCCGCCGCCTTGCCGAGCACCTGCGCCGCAGCATTGGCTGCGCGCGCATTGTGTAGCCACACGTCACCGTCCAGCATCGCCAGCAATTGCGCCGCGAGATAGCGCCCCTTCGACAGCAAATGCCCCGATCGCTTGCGCAGCACCTTCGCCTTGTTCGCCAGCGCGGTGTCGAAGAACACCAGCGCCTCGGCGTTCATCCCGCCATTCTTGACGAAGCCGAAGCTGAGCACGTCGACCCCCGCGCGCCACGTCAAATCGGCCGGGCTGGCCCCGGTCGAGACGACGGCGTTGGCAGCCGACCGGGGCGAT
>ENA-OBIT01000120-OBIT01000120.1-metagenomes-genome-assembly--contig:-NODE-120-length-32950-cov-12.0663_pt1 | contig 32950 bp, 25 predicted proteins | sample MGYA00153386_OBIT01 | MGnify analysis MGYA00153386
GCAGCGAGAATTGTTCGCGGCGACACACCCTACTTTAATTATATCTCCTGAAACAAGCCTAAAGAACAAATAATCATTGGTTCCCGTTTGTCTCCATCTTCACTAACTATACAAAAACGGTCGTCCATCCTCAATCCTACGACTAATTCTGCTAATGCCCGATCGCCAATACCGCTTTTTAACTGCCGATTCAGGGTGTCAATTGCCGACTGGCGCAGGGGATAGCGGTAAATTTCATCAATCGCTTTTGACAACTCATCGGATGCAAATATTGTACCATCCATTTCCTTAAAGTAACTCTTCAAACGTTCATAGGTTCGGAACCGGGCCCCGGAAGGCCGGCCCAATTGTCCGCCGGCAGTTAACTCTTCTTCTGCTATCAACTCTGCACCTTTTGTGACTAATTCGTGATGCTGTTTGTCTCTCGGAATGGCTGGTGTTTCTTCGTCGCAAGCTGCAATTCTTAATATTGCTAGTTGCGATTGAGTGACGCTGTTTCCAGCGCGATCGACCCAAATTAACGAATCATTTCCCTCGGCGGTTTTCATGTACAATAAAACTCCTTCTGGCTGCAATAGTGCTGGAGTATGATTGCGAGTTGAATAAACTACATTTGGCATTGACTCAATCGTTTTTTTCAAAGTAGGATTATTGTCTGTGGCATTTTTCCAAATTTGAAAAGCTTCGGATGTTAAGTCAACTTCGGCATCTTCTTCGCCATCTAAAATCCCGGATTTTTCATTGTAAATATCCAGAATAACTTGAGGTGAATCGTCCTCAAAAAATGCTTCATCAGTTCCGACAACTTCGGCATTTTCTTGCAAGCGTCGGCGCAGTCTTTCGCGCAGGTTGATAATGCGCTCGACTCCTGCGTCTGGCAAAAAAGAATAGCACAAAATGCGATCGGCTTGCTGTCCGATTCTGTCCACTCTTCCCGCCCGCTGAATCAACCGAATAATTGCCCAAGGTAAGTCATAATTAACGATAATCGCACTGTCTTGTAAGTTGTGACCTTCACTCAGAATATCGGTGGTAATTAAAACCCGCAATTCTTGTTCTGGGGAGATTTTGTCACGCTTACCGTTGCTAGTCGGACTAAACCGAAATGTGACTTCTGTGGGGTCTTTTGATTTGCCTGTCACCGATGCAACGCCTGCAATTTTGAGCTTGGTTAAATTATCAGTTAGATAGCGGACTGTATCGGCAAATTGAGTGAAAATTAGTACCTTCTCGCGGGGATGAGTTTCTGTGAGCAATGTCACCAAAGCTGCTAATTTTTGATCTGGTTGAGAATGCCATACACCGCAAGTTTGCAAGACTTCAATCAAACAGCGGGCATCGGCTAGCAAATCGCGTTTTAACTTCTTGGTATCAAAAAAGTCTGATTTCAGCCATTTAAACCTGCGCTGGTAGCGGGTTTTATATTCTCCATAAACTACTTCGGCCCGCTGTTTAAAATTGTTTTCGCCTAACAGCAATTCGGCTTCGATATCTAAGAGTTCGCCCGAATCGTCTTCGATTTCTTCGGTATCAAAACTGCTAACCACCACAGAATCAGCATCTTCATCGCTGTTGGGGCTATCCAACAAGTCTGCATCCTGAGTGCCGATCGGAATATCGAAGTTTTGGTTGATCGCATATAAGTAGATAAAATTCCGCAGGATATGTCGCTCGATCGACTGAATAAAGGCACTGCCGCTGCTTTCTAGGCGCTTAAACAAATTTGTCCGCGAAAATCCCATCAATCGGCGACCCCCACGGGATAGGGCATCTAACTGTCGCTGCTCTGCTTCAGTCGGCTGTTGTTTGGGTTTTTTGGCGATGTAATTTCCCAGCCCGTAACGCGGCAGATTTAGGGCATTGATGACTTCGACAATTTCCTCAAAGTCAAGCTGGGAGTTAGTTGTGGAAGTTTCCGAGGAAAACTTAATGGTTTTTGGAAGGCGATCGGGAAAATAGGAGCGGGTGCGATCGGCAAATTCTAAATATTTGCGCCCCTTCTCTGCGTCAGTTTCCGCATAATTTTCTTTGATAAACGAGCGAGTGCGCCTCACCATGTAGTGATTCATCAAATCTCGCCAATCATCAGGATGTGCGCTTTTTTCAAAAGCAGCCAAAGAGCGCACGGAACATTGATGCCGCTTAATAAATTCTAACTCTCCTTGACTGCCGCCGCCCCATTGATTCAGCAAAGCTTCGGGCCGCAGTCCTAAATTTTGGTCTTCGGGAACAAACAGCCGCAACTGAGCAGATAAATCTAAATAAGTTTTGTTGTAGGGAGTCGCCGAAAGTAGAATACATTTACTTTCATTGATTGCAATATATTCTTGAATCGCTCGATATCGCTTGCCTTCTCGGTTTCTGAGGTTGTGACTTTCATCAATTAACACAACTCGATAGCGGCGCAATTCTGGCAATTCTTGCTGCACCCGACTGATGGATAAAACTTTTGCCAGCAGGCGATATTTATCTGCATATTCTTGCCACATTTTGACCAAGTTTTTCGGACAAATAATCAGAGTTTCCAAGAGACAGTCTTCTTGTAAAATTTTGGCAATAGCCGTACCGACTAAAGTTTTGCCCAACCCTACAACGTCGCCAATAATCACGCCTCCCCGTTTGGTAATGTGACGGGCGGCTAACTTAACGGCTTCTTCTTGAAACTGAAATAAACCCTTAAAATCGCGGGGAATCTGAAACTCAGCAATACCTGCGATCGCCTCGCGGGACAAATGATAGACAATGTTGAGATAGATGTGATAAGGTGGAATTAGTTCGGATCTTGCCCAACTGCGATCGAGAATTTCTGCGAGTTCTTGAGAAATATCAACACAGCCGTATTCTTCCCAGCGATCGTCAAACCATTTTTGCAACTTACTACAAGCATCAAAATCTAAAATATCAAGATTCAATTCCCCTTGTTTTGACAGTCCCGATAAAGTCAGATTGCTACTGCCCAAAAAACCAACGATCGGACTGTTTGGATCGTGACGATGAACGAGATACAGCTTAGCGTGTAGGTGATAAGCTAGAAATAATTTAACAATGACTTTTCCAGTTTTAATCTGATAGCTCAACCTGCGTAAGCCCTGCTCGTCGATATCACTGGGAGCCCCTATTGTCAACTGCTGACGAAATTCCTCAGCCATCCGTTTTTTGAGTCGAATAATTGCACTATTGTCAATCCCCCGGTGATGGGAAATCAGGCTAAAACTAGCATTCAATTCATCGGATGGCAAACTTTGCATTCCCACCAAAAGGCGGCAGCAGGCTCCTTTATTTCCCACATATGCTTCGATTAAATCGCCAATGCTCCGCCATCCTCTGAGATTGAAATAGCCAACGCAAAAATCAGCCCGGTAGGAGAGTTTGATGGTTTCTCGCAATGCTGGTAGCAGGGAGAGTTCGATGTTGTCAAAAATGCGCGGCACTTGGTTTCCTCTGTTAGATTAATGTTGGTGAAAAATGTGAGATTCCCGACTTATTCAATAAGTCGGGAATCTGGGTATTTTGTTGTTTAGGCTGGGTTAAAATTGCGGTTCAATGCCAGCCGATCGCAACTGAGCGCGTAATTGCTCTAATTGGTCCTCGGCTTGTTGAGCTCTTTGCTGTTCGCGATCGGCTCTCTGTCGCTCTTCTTCGGCTCTTTCAGCCCCCGATAACAACAGATTCCCTTGACTATCCCACCAGCGCAACCAAGGTAATTCCATATTTTGATAACTACCTTGCCAAATTCCCAACTCCACTCCTAACTGCGGAATCGGATAATGACCGCGATCGTTTGCAGCAACTAATTCATATCTATTTTGAATCAGACTGTAGACTTCAACGCTAGCTTTCCTGACTTCATAAATTCCATAAAATGCCGGACGGATCGCATTTTCATAAACCCAGAATTTTCCTGGTTTAGTTTCCTGTTTGTCGGTACGCAATAAAGGAGTTCTATTCCGTTCTTCGGCACCATTTCCCGAAACAAATTCTAACACGATTAATGGTGCTACAAACTCTTGCCACATCACATAGGAACGGCGCGATTGACCATCTAGTGTTGGCGGGACATTCGGCACGTAGAACCAGTCAGGTGCTTCTGCACCCTTTTCTAATGGGTCAGTTAATCGCCAATAAATACCGCTATCTTGACCGATACAATAGTTACCGTCAGCGTGAATTGTTTCTAGAATGGGAGTAATTGAATCGGTTAGTAGAATGCTTTGGGGATGTTCTTGAAAGTTCTTCACAAAAGTACCGTCTGATTCGGGTAGTTGAGTATGATCAGGCCAGCCTGTGGGATTGTTTTCTACATCTAGGGTGAATTTCATAGTTTTATGGTGATTGGAGGTGTTTGTGCGATCGGCTTTTAATTTCGATTGTATGCGAGATCAATACATCTAGCTCATGCCTCTATCTCCCAATCCTCCAGACGCAAACCCTCAACGCGGCTGAACTCGCGGGTATTGTGAGTTACAAGAATTAGATTGTTGGCAAGAGCAATAGAGGAAATCAAAAGGTCATTAGGGCCAATCAGTGTTCCAGAGGCAGCTAGCCCTGCGCGAATTTGACCGTAAATTATGGCAGACTGGTCATCAAAAGGCAAGCTTACAAACTCAGTAAAAAAACGTTCTAGTCGAGCTAGATTACTATCTTGACGCGAACTTCTAAAAGCACCCCAGTAAAGTTCTGCTTTAACGACAGAGCATATTGTTACATCACCTGACTGTATCATTGCTAGTCGGCGAGATACCGCTGAGTTGCGGTCTTCATTTAACAAACGGATGCAAGTATTGGTATCTAAAAGATAAATCACAGCAATTCCTCCCGCATTTCATATTCCAACTGATCGGGACGAACGAGCGGTTCTCCTTCCCAACTTCCGATTACTGTCTCAAAAAAACCAGGCGACCAGCCTAAATCTTCCGGCTTTTTAGGCTCAGTTGCTGGTGCTATGCGCTGGAAAACTACAATAACTTCCAAATCTATATCTTTAATACCAACTGGGACTTGCAAATGCAACATCCCATCCGCACCGACGCGCGATCGCACTTTAATACTTTGCATAACTCTTGCCTCCTTAAGTTTGTTTGTATTGATTGAAAGTTAATTTCGATATTTAGTGTCTATTCTAAAGCTTAGGTTGGGTAGAAGAAAGAAACCCAACCTATAAATGTGCGCTAAGAACAGGCAAGATGCCTGTTCCACAAAGAACTAATTTATTGTGGGGTGGGCATCCTGCCCGCCCATAAAAGCCTTATTGAGAATGGTACAACATCTGAGTTTAACCCCAACCCCTTGCCCCAAGTGAGGGAATCCCCCGCAGCCCCCGCTTCTCCACGCGGTACAATTAGTGCAATCATACTTACGCTTATATTGAAAAAGTTACACACAACGCCACAGGAGACAACAGACGCATGGGTAAAGTAGTTGGCATTGACCTCGGAACAACAAACTCAGTAGTAGCCGTCATGGAAGGCGGCAAACCGGTTGTGATTGCCAATGCAGAAGGGATGCGGACAACTCCCTCGGTAGTTGCTTTCACCAAGGAAGGAGAACGCCTTGTCGGACAGATGGCCAGACGCCAGACTGTTCTAAACCCGCAAAACACCTTTTACGCCGTCAAGCGGTACATCGGGCGCAAATACACGGAACTGACTCCAGAAGCCAAGCGCGTCCCTTACACAACTAAGCGCGAAGAAAATGGCAACATCAAAGTCAAGTGTCCCCGCCTGAAAAAAGATTTCGCCCCAGAGGAAATTTCGGCGATGGTGTTGCGGAAGTTGGCCGATGAAGCCAGTCGCTATCTGGGACAAGAAGTGACGGGGGCTGTGATTACGGTTCCCGCTTATTTCAACGACTCCCAGAGACAGGCAACGCGGGATGCGGGACGAATTGCCGGACTTGATGTCAAACGGATTTTAAATGAGCCGACAGCGGCTTCTTTAGCTTATGGTTTAGACAGGCGAGATAGTCAAACTATTTTAGTGTTTGATTTGGGCGGCGGTACTTTTGATGTGTCGATTTTAGATGTGGGAGACGGAGTATTTGAAGTTAAAGCAACTTGCGGCGATACTCAATTGGGCGGCAATGATTTTGACTCGAAAATTGTTGATTGGTTAGCAGAACAATTCTTAGAAAAAGAAGGAGTTGATTTGCGGAAAAATCGCCAAGCTTTGCAGCGCTTAATCGAAGCATCGGAAAAAGCTAAAATTGAGCTGTCAGGAGTTGGCGTGACGGAAATTAATTTGCCGTTTATCGATGCGAATGAAGATGGCCCTTTGCATCTGGAAACGCGGCTGACTCGCGGTCAATTTGAGGGGCTATGTAGCGATTTGGTGCAGCGGCTGCGTCGCCCAGTCAAACAAGCCTTGGCTGATGCAAATTTGAGTCCTTCTCGCATTGATGAAGTTGTGTTAGTCGGCGGTTCGACTCGCATTCCTTTGGTGCAGCAAATTGTTCGCAGTTTGATTGATAAAGAGCCGAATCAAAATGTGAATCCCGATGAAGTTGTGGCTGTGGGTGCGGCAATTCAGGCGGGGATTTTGGCGGGGGATGTGCGCGATGTACTACTGTTGGACGTGACGCCGCTGTCGCTGGGCTTGGAAACGATCGGCGGTGTGATGAAAAAATTGATTCCTCGCAATACTACTATTCCTGTCAGGCGATCGGACATTTTTTCGACTGCTGAAAACAACCAAACTGTGGTAGAAGTTCACATCATTCAAGGGGAACGGGAATTAGGCCGGGATAATAAGTCTTTGGGACGGTTTAAACTGACGGGAGTTCCGCCAGCACCGCGAGGGATTCCGCAGATACAAGTAGCTTTTGATATTGATGCTAACGGGATGCTGTTGGTGACTGCTTTGGACAAAACTACTGGCCGGGAACAAAGTATTACTGTACAAGGTGCTTCGACGCTTTCTCAGCAGGAAGTGAATCAAATGATTCGGGATGCGGAACAGTTTGCTCAAGCTGATAAGTTGCAGCGGGAAAGGGTAGAAAAACGCAATCGCTCTGAAGCTTTAGCTTATCAGGCTGAGCGGCAATTGCGGGAAGTTGCCCTCGATCGCGGAATGCAGTTTGCTCAAAGAAGTCGCCAGCGAATTGAAACTTTAATTCGGGAATTGCGAGACAGTTTGGAACGCAATGATGAGCGAGGAGTTGACCAAGTTGGATCGGATTTACAGGATGCTCTTTACGATTTGAGCCGGGAAGTTGCAGCGTTTGCGACGGATGATGATGATGATGATTTCTTTGAATCTGTGAAGCGCACTTTTTCCGGCGATGGTAATAAGCGACGCACCGATGATTTTAGCAATGCTAAGCCTTATCGTCGATCGACTGTCGATCCAATTCCCGATCGCCCTTACGATCGATCCTACGATCAAGATCGCGATCGATCCTACGATCGCGATCGTACTCCCGATCGCAGAAGCAGTCCTAATCGCCCGAGCCGCCCCTATCAAAATCAAAGCGACGACTGGGATGACGATGACGATTGGCTGTAATTAGTGGTTAGTCATTAGTCCCTAGTCATTAGTCCCTAGTTTGAAGCAGGGAAGCAGGATGACTGATGGCTAATGACTAATGACTAATAACTAATAACTAATAACTAATGACTAAAAATGCAGAACTTTCGCAATTACTATCAAATTTTGGGAGTGCCCAAAGATGCCTCGGCTGATGAGATCAAGAAAGCCTATCGACGGCTAGCGAGACAGTTGCATCCTGACGTAAATCCGGGGGATAAATCTGCTGACGATCGATTTAAAGATATTAATGAAGCATACGATATTCTTTCCGATATCGATAAGCGTGCTCAATACGATCAGTTTAGTAAGTTTTGGAAACAAAAGGGATTTCAAGGCAAACAAGGCGTGCGGATTCCCAATTTTTCAACTTGGGGAGGTGGTAAAACCAGCACCAAAAGAACGGCTGAGAATGTCGATTTTAGCGATTACTCTGATTTTAATAAATTTCTCGACCAAGTGCTCGGAAGACGGCGGGAAGTGAGGATGGCGACAGCGAATGATGCAGCACGAGTCAGTTCGCCGGAACTCTGGAATACGGCTTCCAAAAAAACGAGTTATGTGGCTAATTCTCGGGAAGCTAGAGAAATTGACGATCGCGAAAATCGACGGGAAGCTAGAGAAATTGACGATCGCGAAAATCGACGGGAAACTAGAGAAATTGACGATCGCGAAATGCGACAGGATATGGACGCGAGACTGACTTTGCGCTTGGAAAGAGCCTATTCGGGAGGAACCGAGCGAATTCGTCTGGAAGATGGGCGAGCGATCGAGGTGAATCTGCCTCCTGCTATGGTATCAGGCCAGCGAATTCGCTTGCGAAATCAAGGTATTGCTGGCGGCGATTTGTACTTAAAAATCACCGTTTCTCCCCATCCATTTTTCCGCTTGGAAATGTCGGATATTTGCTGCGAATTGCCGCTGACTCCCAGCGAAGCGGTGTTGGGCGGAGATGTGGAAGTACCCACGCTGGATGGTAGAGTGAAGATGAAATTGCCACCGGGAGTTACGTCGGGGAAGCGGTTGCGGCTAGCTGGTAAAGGCTATCCGACGGGAAATGGCGATCGGGGCGATCAGCTAGTAGAAATTCAGGTGGTAATTCCCAAGGAAATTAGCGAGGAGGAACGGGAATTGTACGAGAAGTTACGAGAGGTTGAGTCTTTTAAACCGCGCCAGGATTTGTCTGTATAATAGAGTTAAATTATACTTGTTACTAGGCTCTGCCTGGTAGCACAGATCCGGAGGCTCTGCCTCCAATCTTCCTAATAGCTTGCGAGGCAGAGCCTCTAGACATTGGTTCCCAGGCAGAGCCAGCCAGGGAACCAGTGAACCACCAATTACCCATTACCCATTACTCATTACCTATATGATGACATTCATCAATCCTAAGACTGCTTTTGCTTTTGGAAAAATTTTCGGATCGGAAAATAGCAAAGACATTCTAATTAGTTTTTTGAATGCCTTGCTATACGACAGTCAGCCCACCATCCAAAGCTTAAAAATCTACCCTCCTTATTCAGCGCCGCGAATTCGAGGTCTTAAAGAGACTTATTTAGATATCAAAGCTGAGTTAGATGATGACACAACAGTAATTATTGAGATGCAGGTTCTGAACGTAGAGGCATTTGAAAAGCGGATTTTGTACAATGCAGCTAAAGCTTATTCCACCCAATTAGAAACAGGAGACAAATATGCGCTACTGAATCCAGTAATTGCCTTGACTATCACTGATTTTGAGATGTTTGAGGATTTTACCAAAGTAACTTCGCGGTTTGTCCTTAAGGAAAAAGACTTTTTGATTGATTATCCGGTTTACGATATTGAATTAGTGTTTGTTGAGCTACCAAAATTCAAAAAAACGCTAAATGAGTTAGAAACATTGACCGATAAGTGGATTTATTTTCTCAAAACTGCTAAGGATTTATCAGTAGTCCCTGAAACAATGCAAAGCGTGCCGGAAATTCAGAAAGCATTTACAATAGCCAATCGATGTGCCCTAACTCGCGAGGAGTTAACAGACTTGGAAAACGAGGAAATTTATATTCAAGATCGGCGAGGGGCAATATCTAAAGCAGTCAAACAAGGAAGAGAAGAAGGAAGACAAGTAGGAATCAAAGAAGGAAGACAAGAAGGAAGACAAGAGGGAAGACAAGAGGGAAGACAAGAGGGAAGACAAGAAGGACAATTAGCATTAGTTATTCGTTTATTGGAACGCCGTGTAGGTGCTTTAGATTCCGAAGTTGAAAGTCAAATTCAACAATTGCCGATCGCACTTTCGGAAAATCTAGCAGATGCGTTGTTAAATTTTAACGACATATCCGATTTAACAGCTTGGCTACAAACAAATGATTTGTCCTCAAATACTTAAGTATAATTACTGTTGTAATTATTGCTGAAATAGCGAATAATTTACAGCAATATAATCTTTCCACAATCGGGAGCATTCTGCGACAATGACTAAAATGCCACCTCAATGCCAAAATCTGCAAGAGCAAGTTGACTCTTTACTGCAACTACTGCGTCAAGAATCGTCTTTGCGACAACAAGATATTACAGCGGTGCAAGCTTCTTTAAAAAAAGCTATTTCTCCCGAGTTTGAAATAGTTGTCGCAGGTGCTTTCAGTGCGGGAAAATCGATGTTAATCAATGCTTTGTTAGAGCGAGAATTGCTCTACAGCGCAGAAGGACACGCCACAGGTACTGAATGTTATATCGCATTTTCTGAGCCGGATCAAGAGCGAGTGGTTCTCACTTTTTTGAGCGAAGTTGAAATTCGAGAGCAAGCGTATGCTCTTTGCGAAAAGTTAGGTTTAACTACTGAACTTAATATCAATCACATAGATGTATTACCGCTTTTGTCTAAGGGATGTCACATAATTATCGAAAAGGAAGGTGGCGAAAATAAATCGGAATTAGCCAAACAAGCTAAGGCTTTGATACTGCTGTTAGAAGGTTTTGAGGCTAATCGCAATCGCATTCATACTCTCGAAAACGCCACCTACTCGATGGAACAGTTTAATTTTTCCAATCTGAAGGAAGCTGCGAGTTACGCCCGTCGCGGTAGCAACAGTGCGGTGCTGAAGCGGGTAGAATATTATTGTTATCATCCGTTGCTGCAAGATGGCAATATTATTATCGATACGCCGGGAATTGATGCGCCTGTACAACGGGATGCGGAATTGACCTATGATAAGATTGAAAGCCCGGATACTTCGGCGGTTGTCTGCGTTTTGAAAGCGGCTTCGTCTGGAGAAATGACGACGGAAGAAACCGAGTTGATGGAAAAGACGCGGGGAAATCCGGGAATTCGCGATCGGCTTTTTTACATTTTTAACCGCATCGACGAAACTTGGTACAACACCCAACTGCGACAGCGCTTGGAAAATTTGATTAATTCCGACTTTCGCGATACTGCGAGAGTTTACAAAACCAGCGGATTGTTGGGATTTTACGGCAGTTTGATTAAAAATACCACAACGCGCGATCGCTTTGGTTTAAACACAATATTTGCCCCAACAGGGCGAGTTTCTGTAGATGCTAAGTTGGATTCACAGTCGATCGCTAATAGCGAAGAAACTCCGCAATTTATCAGCGAATTTAACCGCTACTGTGCCAATTCCGGCAAATTATCTGCCAGCAAATTTTGGATTTCAGTTAATAGCTACGAAACACCAAATGAAAACTACGTGCGGATTCTAGCCGAACAAGGCAAACCGTTAATCGAGCAATTAATTCAAGATAGTGGTATCGAAGATTTTCGCACGGCGATTACGCGCTACCTCACAGAAGAAAAACGCCCGCAACTGTTCAAAAATCTCGCCGACGATTTAGAAGACTTGTGTATTCAACTGCGGAAACATTACCAAACAATTCAGCGGGAATTGGACAGCCAACCCCGCGAAATTGAAGCGATGAAAGCACAGGAACTTCTGCGGTTAAATCAAGAATTGCAGCAAGTCGGACAGGATTTTCGGGAACATATCGCTACAGAAATCAATGAAATGATTATGAATAAATGCGATATTTTTGATAACGATTTTCGGCAACTGCAATCTCGGATGATTCGGCGCTTAGATGAATTATTAGATAGCTTTTCGGTTGAGGCGGCTTACGGGCGCACTGTGCTGACTCATCCCCGCAATGCTACAGCACCTTTAATTGCTGTTTTAGTTGAGGCGCTTTACTATTTGGCAAATCAGTTGGAAGATATTTTAGTAGAGGCTACTGCATCGCTAGTGGCTAATTTTTTCCAGTATTTGAAAGACAGCGTTCGCAAATCTGAATACTATCGATTACTGTATCGGTTGTTGGGGAATGATGGGGGAATTGAACAGCAGTTAGATGAGTTGTCAAAGCGGGTTTCTGATGCTTTGGTGAATGCGGCGGGCGTTGAGTGCGATCGCTACGTGCGAGAAAGCGCCCGTTTTTACGATGAAGACACATTTTCGATTTATCAATTCCGGCAAACATTGCAGCAAACATCTCAAGGTTATGACTGCGAAAACATGGTAGACGCGCAACCGGCAATTCGGCAATTGTTGCGACTGGATTTCGAGCCAAAAGTATCGAAAACTATTCGGCAAACCTTCCGCCAAACTGTTAATAAGACGCTGAAAGATCATTTGTTACCGATGGCCGAAAAGCAAGCGGATGATATTTTGCAGAAATACAGTCAAGCCCGCGATTATGTGGAGCAAACTCTAGCGCAGGAAGCGGAGGAGAAAATTGCCCGGAATCAACGGCTGCAAGCTGAGAATGATGAAAAGATCGAAAAGTACGATCGGGCGGTTTCAGGTATCAATACTTGTTTGCAGGCGATGCAGTTGTACGAAAGTTTGTTGCCTGCGATCGGGCAAAATAATGATGTTTTGAGGGAATTTGAGGCAAAAGATACTGATTGAAATTCCGGCGATTTTCCAGAGACTGTTGGCGAATATATGAGGATTTTATATTGTTTCTGGTTGCATCGGAATTATTAGAAATCAGGACACAGCAGTGCCGTTTCTTGCGCAATTAATCAAGGTAGGGAAACGGCACTGCCGTGTCCGACCTATTATTCCGGCGCAGCCGGAATTGATATCATTCATTTTTACAAAAAAAAGAGGCGCAATTGCGCCCCCCAAATCTTTCATGTCTGCGTTTTAAACACTCACAGCCACTTTCGATTCCTTCGCAGTCAACTTCTCGTAAGTCGCCCGCATCTTCAATCCCACTAATACTTGGAACAAACCAGTTCCGTTGTTAGAACCAGGATACTCGCGGTGCTGAAGCAATAGGTGAGTCAACTCGCCTTCGTACTTCGCAGAAGTTTTGCTCAAATGGCTTTCGATGTAAATAACTTCTTCGAGATTTTCAAACTGACCGTCAACTTCCAAAATCGAGACTTCGTGGCCGTAGAAAGCGTCCGGCCCGTAATACATCTTAATTCCTGGATAGGAACAAGTCAGTTTGCGGCCGCAAGGAACCCAGTTAATTGTTGAACCTTCGTCAAACAAATAGGCTGGCTCAAAATTGGCGATGCCTTCGCGCTGAATCATCTGCACGCGCAGAATCTTCCGCTCTTTGTCATCCTTAATTAAATTGGTTGTCAATACTTGAATTACCACGTCAGCATATTGCTTTTGTGGGTCGATGTAGGCGGTAAAATCGGGTTTGCGAGCGTTGATCGCAAACAGCACGTCTTCGTAGCGGTGGCCCCGTTCCGCCATGTCGCGCTGGATTTTCCAAGCAATTTTTACTTCGTCGCTGATGTCGAGGTAGACGCTGAAGTCGAGGAGCGATCGAACTCGCTCGTCGTACAGCGGGTGCAATCCCTCAATCACGATCACGTGATTCGGTTCTACGCGCTCAGGAGGATCGAGTAGGCCGGTTTCGTGGTTGTAAATCGGTTTGTCGATTCCCCTACCTTCTTTGAGGGCTTTCATCTGCTCGGCCATCAGGTCGAAATTGTTGGCTCTGGGGTCAAGGGCGGTAATTCCTGTTTCTTTGCGCTGTTTGCGATCGAGACAATGATAGTCGTCCAGGCAGATGACGGTAACGAAATCTTCCCCGAACAAATCTGTCAATCGGCGCAAAAAGGTAGATTTTCCGCACCCGGAGTCTCCGGCAACGCCAATTAAAACCACGCGATCCGGCTTACTTGTCATAGTTTCCCTCTAAAAAAATCACAGTTTACTAACAAAGAGTCTAGATTCCACAAAATTTCAGCCCACAGGTAGATCCAACCATGCTTTGCGCAGCTTTGCTACCCCCACGGGATCAAGCTCTCACGAGCATACAGCAGTCCGTTGACTGTTTGCTAGGGGAGACCCAAGCAATTTTCAAGGCAAGTAATTAATAGCTTGTAAAAGTATAGTCATTTATGTATGACATCAGAGGCGTTAATCCCTCCCCTTTCTTTTTTACTTCGAGCGGATTGACCCTTCTCAAGCTGAACTACGAAGCTCTCTATCAAGAGTGCCCAAGGCATTTGGGACTGCTTGGGGCATGATATCGTAAGACCTATTAACACTAACTTTAGTTACTAATCCTACCAGAATGCGATCACCCCCTACAAGTTCAACGTCGATCGATCTTAGATTTGAGATTTTAAATGGGAGATTTAACGCCGTCAGTCAGCAGGCGTGCAGGCATAAATCCAGAACCTTGTAGCTGGCTGCTGTTGGTGAATAGAAGCTATTTTTGCGATGCGGTACTTCATGCCGGACTGCCGATCGAAACGACTTATCGGGGTCGATCGCTCGATCGGGTAAAATAGTCGCAGTACGCAGACAACAATAGCTATAGGTCAACACCTGAACGCAGCCGGCCGAGGTCGGTTTGATGTTCGGCTAATTGGGAATTCCAGACGCGAGCGATCGCAACTTGACACTCCCGCCCAAAAGCGAGGCCCAAAAGTTGGCGTGGGCAATTAGTCCAGATGGCCTTAAGAAAAAAGTAAATTGAGTCTAACGTCACATTCTCTCTCTTGATAACTCTGTATCGTGAAGGATAAGCAACAAATGTACAGCCCAAGCATCTCTGGCGTAGCGGCCAATTCAAAATCAGGCAGCCGCATCTTTGTTTACGAAGTTGAGGGTATGCGTCAGAATCAAGCAACTGACCAAACAAGTCACCAGATTCGCCGTAGTGGTAACGTATTTATCTCCGTTCCCTACGATCGCATGAATCAGGAAATGCGGAGAATTACTCGAATGGGTGGCAAAATCGTCAGCATCCGCCCTTTAAATGGCGCTCCCGAAACGACGAATGGCACAGTCGCACCAGAAGAAGCTGGGCTACAGAGTCAAAAATCTGGAGAAAAAACTAAGCCCATGACCCAAGCAAAGGAAAAAGTTCAAGTTCCTGTTAACTTATACAAACCTGCCAATCCCTATATTGGTAAGTGCATTTCTTCTGAAGAAATGGTCAAGGAAGGCGGAGATGGCACAGTCCGTCACGTTAAAATTGACATTTCTGGAGGAAACTTGCACTATCTGGAAGGTCAAAGTATTGGCATTATTCCAGATGGGACAGATAAAAACGGTAAACCTCACAAAATTCGGCTTTACTCGATCGCCTCCACGCGTCACGGAGATGATGTCGATGACAAAACTGTCTCTGTATGCGTCCGCAGGCTAGAGTACAAAAGCCCAGAAACAGGCGAACAAGTCCTCGGCGTTTGTTCAACTTTTATCACCGGTTTGGAACCAGGGGCTGATGTCAAAATCACCGGCCCGGTAGGCAAGGAAATGCTCTTGCCAGATGACGAGGATACCACCATTATTATGATGGCTACTGGTACCGGTATTGCTCCTTTCCGCGCTTATTTGTGGCGGATGTTCAAGGAAAATAATCCAGAGTACAAGTTCAAAGGTTTAGCTTGGCTGTTCTTTGGCGTTGCTTACACTCCCAACATTCTTTATAGAGAAGAGTTGGAGCAATTACAAGCTGAATTCCCCGATAACTTCCGATTAACTTATGCCATCAGCCGCGAGCAAAAGAATGCTGACGGTGGCAAGATGTACATCCAAAACCGGATTCAAGAGAACGCTGACCAATTGTGGGAATTGGTACAACAACCCAAAACTCACACTTACATCTGTGGTTTGAAGGGAATGGAAGGCGGCATCGATGAAGGAATGTCGGCAGCATCTAGCAAGTACGATGTTGACTGGACTGCCTATCAGAAACAGTTGAAAAAAGATGGTCGCTGGCACGTTGAAACCTATTAATGTGTTCTAGGTAACTCGATCTGAGTTGTAGGGCGGGCATTGCTCGCCCTATAATTTTTATCAACAGATGTAATAAGTTTGTAGGGTGCGTCCCCATCAAAAATCCTAAATAATATCGACAATTTCACCGCGACGCACCCTACAGCTTAGCAGTTGATAGTTGACTGTTCAGAGCATTGAAGATTAAAATTTAATTTTTCGGGTGGGCAAGATACCCCATCAACAATAGTTTAAAGTGTAAAATATAAAGTAAGCGCACCTAGAAGGGGAGATAATTTAAATGGTTCTAATTTCTACCCAAAAACTGACATTTCAAGAGTATTTAGACTACCAGGGAGAATCAGGTGTCTGTTATGAATTATATCGGGGACAGATCGTTGAAATGCCAACACCCACAGCTATACATATCAAAATCATTGAATTTTTAGTTTACCACTTCCGGCGCTTCTTTGCAGCACACAACCTACCGCTAGTTGCAGTTGTCACTACCGCAGTCCGAACCGAGGAAAATTCTTCGCGCGTTCCTGATGTGGTGATTTGCACTCAGAGTCTTTGGGAACAAGTCTGTGCACAACCTGGTTCCGCAGTTTTAGACTTTGAAGAAAAACCACTATTAGTGATAGAAGTTACCAGTCAAAATTGGCGGGACGACTACATCCGTAAACGGGCAGAATATGACTTAATTGACATTCCTGAATATTGGATTGTAGATGCCAATCAACCTAAAATCCGAGTGTGTAGCCGTCCCGAAAATGAAGGGAGTTATTCTCACCAGGAATTTTTGCCGGGACAGCAAGTTCAGTCTGTACAGTTCGCTGAATTTATTTTATCGGTGAATCAAGTGCTATGTCCGCCGCTAGTAGAAGATTTAATTCGAGAAGAACAAGGACAGCTACAGCGGTTAGAACAGCAAAATCAGGAACTAGGACAGGAAAATCAGGAACTAGGACAACAAGTTAATGTAGAACGTCAACGGGCAGAAAGATTGGCCCAGCGACTCCGAGAAATGGGGGTAGACATGGATTCAGAACTTTAAATTGTCATCATATCAAATTAGATACCAGACTTCTTGAAAAAGTCTGGTATTTGGATATTGAGCTTAGTTAAATGACAAATTGCTTGATTAGCATACAATGATTGTAGGTTAATTGAGTTTCTACGGGTCAAAGTTGTGGCTTTCAAAATTGGTTTGCTAGGTTTAGGTACTGTTGGCGCGGGAACGGCAGAGATTTTGCTGTCCCCAGATGGTCGCCATCCGCTGTTACAGGAATTGGAAATTTATCGGGTGGGAGTGCGCGATATTTCTCGAACTCGGTCTTTACAATTGCCAGAAAATGTGCTGACAACTAATCTGGAAGCGATCGCAACTGACCCGGATGTTGATATTGTAGTAGAATTAATTGGTGGATTGGAACCGGCGCGATCGCTAATTCTCCAAGCTATTGCTCATGGTAAGCACGTTGTCACCGCCAACAAGGCAGTTATTGCCCGCTACGGTAATGAAATCTTTGATGCTGCTAACAAAAAAGGCGTTTATGTAATGTTAGAAGCTGCTGTCGGCGGCGGCATTCCAGTCATTCAAACCCTCAAACAATCTTTAGGTGCAAACCGCATTCAAACTGTAATTGGCATTGTCAACGGCACAACTAATTACATCCTGACGCGGATGCAAACAGAAGGCGCAGACTTTGGCGAAGTGCTCGCAGATGCACAGCAATTGGGTTATGCAGAAGCTGACCCTACAGCCGATGTAGATGGATTAGATGCTGCTGATAAGATTGCTATTTTAGCTTCGCTAGCTTTTGGTGGACGCATTAAATTAGCAGATATTCACTGCGAAGGTATCAGACAAGTTAGTGCGGCTGATATTGACTATGCAGACAAGTTGGGATTTGTGATTAAATTGTTGGCTATTGCTCAAGATATCAAGTCAACACCTGATACAGAAATGCTTTCAATTCGAGTGCATCCTAGTTTCGTTCCGAAAACTCATCCGCTGGCGAATGTCAACGGCGTTTATAACGCTATTTTAGTCGAAGGAGAGCCGATCGGGCAATTGATGCTATACGGGCGCGGTGCGGGTGCTGGGCCGACAGCTAGCGCGGTAGTATCGGACATCATGAACATTGCGGCTATCCTAAAAACCGAAACAGTGCCTATTCCCCATCCTTTGCTGAGTTGCAGTCACCAACACTACTGCAAAATTGCTCCAATGCAGGAACTTGTTACTCGCTTTTATGCTCGTTTTCTCACCCGCGATACTCCGGGCGTAATTGGGAAACTAGGCACTTGTTTTGGCGATCACAAAGTGAGTTTGGAATCAATTGTGCAGACGGGAATTCACGGCGATTTAGCAGAAATTGTGGTCGTAACTCACGATGTGAGGGAAGGTAATTTTCAACAAGCACTCGATGAAATTCGGGCGATGGCAGCAGTCGATAGTATTGCTACCACGTTGCGAGTTTTGTAATAATTGCGCGCAGTTTAGGTTTGTAGTGAGGACTTTAGTCATTAGGTTTTCATGAGGAATAAAATCTTCACTACAAACATTTTTTGTATTGTTTTTAGTATGGTCAATAAAATTGGATTTTGTCGATCGCCAAACAGGACGACACTCACTAGACGTTATCTACGAAAAGTTTGCAAAACCGCAATTGCACGATACTTTGAAACCGAATAATCCTTCAATTTACGTTCGACATCAGGAAGGAGAGTTAGTGCATGGTTATCTAGTAGAAAAAGTGTTTGAAGATTTCAAAACAGGTTTTTATGCTGAAGCTCGTTCTAGTACAATATATAATACTACGCCTGTTTTGGTAATTCGCGGTTATGGTTCGTGGTATCCTTTCGATCGCGTTTTGGAAGATACGCCAGATGTGTTTATGGCAAAACTAGAGCGGCAATTAAAATCTGCGGAAACTGTGGGTGTTATTGATTGGCTAAAGCAGCAGTTTGAGAGTGGGAATCCGGCTGATGTCATCGGAGAAAGTTTGGGCGGGAAAGTCGCTCAGCAAATTGCTGCAAAATACTACAATTATATGCGATCGACTGTCACTTTTAATGCTTTGGGTGTTTCCAGAAAGTTGGTTCAAGCTTCTACAGCTACGAATGTTTTTCACTACTTTACTTTAGGTGAAAGGTATGCTTTCTGGGCGAATCGAGGCGATTTTATACCGGGAACGACTTTTGTGATTTCCAAAAATGGGAGAAACTGGTGGTATAAGATAGAAGAGGCGATCGTCCGAATGGCCCGTTTGGATGAAAAGTTTCGGAAAAGGCGGGTGCTGGTGGTAATATTGGCTCATTGGCTGTTGCTAAATCGGCATAATGCGATCGTCCTAAACAACAAAAATCCCGTGGTAGTTCAAATATACCCCAACCAATTAGAACTTTTCCGAAACAGCGATTTTACCTAAACTCCGACTAAATTGCTAGACGGCTGATTTTCGTGCGCTGCGACGGCGAGTACCAAACAAAGTGCTGCAATCGCTTTTTGCCATTCTTGCTTAAGTGCGATCGGTGTGACATCCTTAAATGTACCGACTAAACGCGGAATCGATCGTTCTAATGCAGCGCTAGGAATCGATTTGTGCAACTCAACTAAATGAGTTAAACTTTCTTCATTCCTCAAAAAACCGACTACCCATTTAGTAGCATGATCGGGACTATCAGGGACGTTTTTAATGCTTAGTTCAGTTTCTAACCAGTCGTAAAAAGCTGGAAGATTTTTGGCTAAGACAGCCCCAGCAGTTGGCAAGCTTTCTTTGAGTAAATCAGTATCGAGACTTCCCAACAGTTGACTGATCTCTGGTGAATCGAGCAAACTGGTTAATGGAAGTGATAGCAGGGCTTTTGAAGCGTCTGGGGATAAATTCAAAGACTCAGAAAATGTTTGTAGCATTAGAAAGTATCTGGTAAAGATGATACTTTCAGTATCTGACTAATGCAGAGGAATGAATATGAGCTAGCTCATATTAACAGAAGTTAGATCAATTCCGGTTGTACCAAAATAATACCGAGGAAACGGCATTGCCGTTTCCCTACCCGGATTAATTGTAGGGAAACGGCAATGCCGTTTCCTGATTTCGGGTAATATTAATGAAGTTGCGGGTTCTACACAAATTCTCCCTTAGCAACCATCACAACTTTGCCACCAACCAAAACTTCTATTTGCCCGTCTTTTCTTTGAGATTTCAATAACAGCAGCGAAGGTCGATCGATCTCATAACCCTGCTCAACTTTAACATCAATCGCATCCTTGCCAAAATAGGCATAATTTACCAAATATCCAGCTAAACAGCCATTGGCACTTCCCGTCGCCGGATCTTCGGGAATTCCTAACGAATTGGCGAAAACTCGGACGTTCAGATCATTAATATCGCTGTAAGTCTCTGGACAAAATATCAAAATATCTTTAGCTTCTGTTGTCTCAATCAATTCAAAATATTCATCTAATTTGACTTGAGCTTTCTTGAGCGATGCCAGAGTTTTTAGCGGTACAATAATGAACGGTACTCCGGTAGAAACTTCTTGGATGCGAAATCTATCGTCAATTTCATTCACTTCTAAATTTAGTATATTTGCCAGAGTCTCTGCTGATAAAAATTGACCAAATCTTGGAGATTTTTGTCGCATCCACAAAACATCTGCGACTTGATTTTGATAGTTGAAAGTAACGGGAATTTGACCGACGGCTAGATTTAAAATAACTTGTTCTACAGGTTTGTTAATAATCTCTTGCTGCAAAACGAATGCTGTTCCTAAAGTGGGATGGCCGGCAAAGGGTAATTCTTTTTTTGGTGTGAATATCCGCACGTCGTAGCCGCCTTCTCGTGGCTGGTTGGAGCGAATAAATGTGGTTTCCGAATAGTTTATTTCCCTGGCTATCATCAGCATTTGAGCCTCAGATAGTTCGGCAACTCCCGCACCGCAAAAGACGGCTAGCTGATTGCCAGCATATTTTGACTCGGCAAATACATCAACTATGTAAAAATTCATAATTATCTCTCTGGTAAAATGGTCAGGGTGGGCATCCTGCCCGCCCCCACAAAAAGATTTCTCGTTACCAGGCTCTGCCTGGTAACGCAGATCCAGAGGCTCCGCCTCGCCAATTCCCAATTCCCAATTCCCAATTCCCGTAATTCCCTATTTCAAACAGCGAATTGCTTGCAACATCCCCCTAGCTTTATTCAGCGTTTCCTCATATTCCATTTCCGGGTTAGAATCAGCCACCAAACCAGCACCAGCTTGCACAGAAACCGAATGTTTGTCGCCACCTAGAGAGCGAACAACCATAGTCCGAATGGCGATCGCACTATTCAACTGTCCCTCAAAATCATAATACCCATAAACCCCAGAATATGGGCCCCGGCGACAACCTTCCAACTCGTGCACAATTTCCATCGCCCGAATCTTCGGAGCACCACTAACCGTACCCGCCGGAAAAGCAGCTTTCAACAAATCCCAAGCCGTCTTATCCTGGGCCAATTCTCCGATCGCATTACTCACAATGTGCATCACATGAGAATAACGCTCAATTCCCATTAATTCATCAACTTTTACCGTACCACTGCGGCAAACTCTGCCCAAGTCATTTCTGCCCAAATCAACTAACATCACGTGTTCCGCAATCTCCTTCGGATCTTGCAACAATTCAGCAGCCAAAGCATCATCTTCTTGAGGAGTTTTCCCCCGGCGACGAGTACCGGCGATCGGGCGCAAAGTTGCGATTCTCTTGCCATCCGCAGTGTTTTCCGCCTTCACCATAATCTCTGGACTAGAACCAATAATCTGCCAATCTTTGAAATTGAAATAAGCCATGTACGGAGAAGGATTAATCAGACGCAAAGAGCGGTAAAGTGCAAAAGGATCGCCACTATATTCAGATTCCAAACGCTGCGAAACAACTACTTGAAAAATATCTCCCGCTTTGATATATTTCTTAGCTTTTAACACATTGGCGCAATACTTTTCGGGAGTAGTATTGCTGGTATAAGCCAAGTCTGTATTTCCACTTGTGGAACGGGCATCTTGCCCGTTTTTATCACTTGTGAAACGGGCATCTTGCCCGTCATTGGGAGGAGTCCATTCTATCAGGGTAGATTGCTGAGAAAGGGGCGATTTCAGCTTATCTACTAACTTAGAAACCCGATCGCACGCTTGACCGTAAGCCTGGGCCAAGTCAACCCCAACCTCCCGTAAGTCCGCATAGGCGATCGCCCAAATCTTCCGTTTCACCTGATCGAAAATCAACAAATTATCAACCTGCATCCACAACCCATCCGGCAAATCTTTTTCCCCAGCCGGATATACAGGAACACGCGGCTCAATCCACTTAATTAACTCATAACCCCAAAACCCAAACAACCCGCCAATTCCCGCTGGTAACTGTGGCAATTTCACTGGTTGATAAGACTGTAAACATTCAGTTAAAGCCACAAACGGATCGCCCGTAAATACATTTTGGGAACCGTCGCGGTAAACTTGAGTTGTTTGCGAGCCTTTTGCCTCCAAAATCCACAGCGGATCGCACCCTAAGAAACTATAACGCCCAATTTTTTCCCCACCTTCGATCGACTCCAGCAGAAAACTGTAAGGTTGACCGGCACAAACCCGATACCAAGCAGAAACCGGCGTATCCAAATCAGCAACCCATTCCTGATATACCGGTACAAAATTGCCTTGTTTTGCCAGTTCGGAGAATTGTGAAAAATTGGGAAATATCATATATGTAAATTAGCTATACAATCAATAAAGATAAGACGGAAAATAACATCCCGCAGGCTGTTGATACTCACCAATTGCCATCACCGCCAGTGGCTTGAGGCCGCGCAGCCCCTCTTGCAAACACCAGCGAAACAAACTTGCATAACGCAGGGGTAAGTGAAAGCAAAGCACTTCTCCCGGACTATACGCAGCCGCACCTAATAGCAAAGCCTGCATATCAGCTTCACTTTCCGCGACGCTGTAGCCAACGGTAGACACCGCACAAGTATAAGCTACAATCTGACCTTGCTTGTTGGCAACCAAAGGAGAAAGGTGATTTAGGGCGTATTTAATCTCAGAAGTTCGATCGCACCTGTACACTCTCTTACACAAAGCCTCACATTCGTCAACATCCTCACTTACCATCGGCCGCACCTCAAAGTCATACTGCGGCTGACTGCGAAACTTCCCCTCCAGCAACAGCAAAGGTTCCTTCACCTCAAAACCCAGAGACACGTACAGCGACAGCGACGCCAAGTTAAAAGATTCTTGAACCAAGCGAATACCCAAAGCATCCTGTCCTTGTTTCAGCAAAGCTTTCATGATTTGCCGCCCTGTTCCCTTACCTTGAAAAGTGCGATCGACACTAACGGGCCCAATGCCGCGAATCGGGTTGCGTTCGTCCATGAAACCGCAGCCGACAACCGAACCCTCGCTTTCAGCTACAATGTCAAAACATGACGGATTTTCAATCAGCAGGCTAGTTATTTCCGTTGCAAAATCCAGTGTCGGAAAATCTGTCGGGAACAAATGGCGATCGGAAATATCTTTAAAAGCTTCATAATTAATGCGAGCGCAAACATCGATATCAGAAGGCTGCGCTCGCCTGATTGCGACATTCATTTTTAATTTAACTTTAACGATTAACTTTTAATTAGATTTGAAGTTTGCAGTAGGACTCGGGCGCGGATACCGACGGCCTCCCGCGCCCGAACACTACTGCCAACACAAATTTACAAGCTGAGCATTCCAGGCAATATTACCGATGTTTTGCTCAGCGATGCAGTCATCTGTCTAGGGATCGTAAGTCTTCTTACCGGTGAACTTCACCTTAATCGGATCGGGATTGCTGCCAATATTGCGGTCAATCTTACCGTTGTAGGGACGACCTTCGTTCACCTTTTCAGGGAACACGCCATCCTTGGGATGCAGGTACTCAGTAGCACCGTCGGGAAATACGCGGTAAATCTTGTAGTTCGAGATTTTGAATTTCGCCCGCAGTTGCTGGCCGCCCAAAGCGATGCACTGCTCCTTCCGGGGCAGATACAGCAAGTTGTCGCCTTGACGCATGATTGCAGCGCCGCCTGTCGGCATTTCAAACACTTGTTCCTTGGTGCTAGTCCAAGTGATCGCATACTTCTCTTCAACTAGCGCCTTAGTCAGCAAGCCGCCGGTGCTGCCGCCGAAGATAGGGGGTTGTCCAGTGAGTTCTTCTGACATAGATATATCCAAAGGATTTTTAGAGCATCGTATCATCGAGACTATACGCTATTCTCGAAATTGTAAGGAAAATTAACAGTTTTTTGGCGATCGATCTTTTCTGATAATTGGTAATTAATAATTGGTAGTTCATAATTGGTAATTTCCACCAACTCCCAAAAACAAAATTAGGAAGCAGGAATAAATACAAAATCAGCATAAAAAACAGTTATTAATGCTTATGCCAAAGCCTTACCGCCCTATGTCAAGAACAGGCTTTGAAAGCCTGTTTCAGAAAATCGAGTTCTTCCTGCTTCGTTCGGTCATAGCAGCAGAGGCGGGTTTTGCGAGGAAAACTTTTCTGTGCTATCCCACATTGGGCGATCGACATTTACTCGATCGCACGCTGAGAAACCCTGTTTTTGCACAAGTCTTGTTAATTTGTGCTGCCAACCGCCTACAAAAAGAGTTTTTAGCTAAGTAATATCCGCACGCACGCTTCCGAAAACGAGATTTTACACGTAAGTAACATGGCAGTATGTTCCTACAATCAGATTTTTTATACAAGTAAAGTCTGCCATATGGACTCTTTCTTCTCTTCCTTTGCGCCCTCTGCGGTTTAATCATTCTGAAACACTAGGCGATTGAAATCGCTTCTTGTCAAACTTTCATCCCAGCAGAGGGTGACTGAAGAATCAATTATTAACAATTGATTCTAGACCATCGGAATAGTAAAGTGAAATTCACTTCCTCGGTCTTTTCCTGCGGAATCTACCCAAATTTTACCGCCCCAGCCGGCAACAATCTGCTTGCAAATTGCTAGTCCCAAACCGGTACCGCCGGCACTGCGCCGCAATGCTCCTTCTTCTTGATAAAATCGATCGAACACAACTTTTAAACTACTAGCCTCTATTCCCCTCCCCGTATCGGTTACGAGGACTTCTACCATCTGAGAACCATTGCATTGAGCTCGCACTGTCACGACTCCCTGGGGTGTGGTGAATTTGCAAGCGTTGTCTAGCAGTTTGGAGAGCACTTCCACCAACCACTCGCCGTCAGCTTGCACTAAGGGCAATTCTGCGGATACTTCGGCGATAATTTTCGGCAATTGCCGATCGACTGTGCGGCGCGATCGCACGCTGCTAAGGGCCAAATCAACGCATTCTTGCAGCGTCAGCGATTCGACATTCCATTTTACTCGCCCGCTTTCTAAGTGAGAAAGAGTTAAGAAATCCTGCACGAGTTTCCGCATTCGATCGGCATCGCCCAGGGCAGTTTCTAACATGATTTGCCGCATTTCTGCTGGCATATCTGGTTCGGAGTTCAAACTTTCTAGACACACTTGAATGGTAGAAAGCGGAGTGCGGAGTTCGTGTCCGGTGATGGCAATTAGATTGCTGCGAGTGCGGTCTAATGCTTCTAATTGTTGATTTAGCTCTTCTAAATGGGCGTAGGTTTCTGCTTGAATTAAGGCTGCTCCGAGCTGGGTGGCGATCGCCTCTACTAGAGCAATTTCGTCTTCTTCCCAAGGCAAAGCCGATCGACACTGGTGCATTTCCACCATGCCCAACACCCGCCCCTGATAAAGCACCGGCACCATTAACCAAGAGACAATCTGCCAATTTTTGACAATTTTTTCCAGGGATTTTGTATTGACAATCAGGGGATTTTGTGCAGTGTCTTGAATATAAACTCGCTCTTGCCGCGTCACCGAGTCCGTAAATATTTGATTTTCCTGCAACTTCCAAGTCTGATCCAGCAAGGAACTAGCGCCCGGGCGCAAAAACTCGCGATCGATTTTGACGGCAATATCTGCGGCCTTGCACCGATAGATCAAACAGCGGCTTGCTGATAGGGCTGTTCCGAGTTCAGAGACTGCGACTTCGACGATTTCTTGCGGGTTGAGAGACTGCCGCATTGCCGTTGTAATTAAGTTAATCAGGCGTTCTTTGCGTTCTTGGGCGGCGATCGCGGCGTATGCTTTCACGAGTTGGTGTTGGCCTGATTGCAAGTAGGTGACTAAGCGTTCGGCAAAAGCGTCGCTCAATTTGGGATTGGGAATTTTTGAGCCTTTTTTCCCGCTTTTGTCGGGTTTTGCGGCTTTGGAAGCGGCAGATTTCCGCGTTTTTTTCGGTGTTTTGGCAAGATTGTAAGTGGTTCGCGCTCGATCAATCTTTTCGGCCAATTCCGGGCGATATTTGATGATTTTATCCAGCAACAATTCCGCAGCTTTGCAGCTTACCTCGCGATCGAACGTCCAAACTCCTTCAAATTTGCGAGCTTGATCTATCAACAACGGATCGCGATCGTCATAATTGTCGATCGGCACAATTTTTTCTTGACAAATCAGACAAGTTGAGTAGTGCTGCCCCAGCACCACTAAGTGCCACTCTTTACTTAATGCGTCCTCCGGTGCAAACGCGACTGTTTCGTGAGATTCCGAGGAATTTTTAAACTCAGTTTCCGGTGCTGATAGCACGTATACCTGAGAGGAGAGCGAGGCAATTCGCCGATAGCGGTGAGCTTCTTCGCGGTAGAAGCGCTCTTGCTGAAAGCTGGCAATGACTAAGGGTTCGTCGTCGGAACCCGCCAAAACTAAGTCTTCCATCGCGTGAGACAGCGCTGTCATGGAAGATTTGAAATAAACTTGTGCCTGGAGATGGGGCAAAGCTTGCAGAAGTTCTGCCAGTAGGGAAATAGGGACGATCATCTAGCCTTAAGCGTGCATTTTTGCCTATGACAAAACAGGAGCGATCGACAAAAGTTTTAGATCGATCCCTTATTAGTATCTCTCAAAAGTCACTATTAATTAGCGGTTAATTAGAAACTAACCGCCCAATTATTTTTTCAGGGCGATCGCCCGTGAGTATAAATGCGGAGGCTGTGCTTGAATCAGGCCGGTTCGCCCCCTTCGTCGCTACCGCCTGGAGATGATTTGTAGAGAGCATCTAATTGTTCGCGGGCATCTTGGACAGTCAGCGAACGCATCACTAAAAGCGGCTCGTTAACAATGTTTCCGTATTCGTCTAAAAGTTCTGGATGAGGTACAGCTTGAGATCGAGGATAGGATGCGTAGCGATTATTTGCCCTGAATTGTTTAGGGCGTTGGGATTCCATACCTACGGTGACTAGACTGCGGATTAAGTTACCGACGGCCAGGAATGCCAGAACGGTAAAAGCTAAAATATAAAGCAAATGCAACATTATTTTCTCCTCCGGGCTAAACAGCCACACAGCAATTTACAAAAGTGTTTCAGCAAGTAATGACTTATTAACTGGAAATCTGTTTGGGGTTGTCAAGTCGGCCGCGACATTTCCAAAGGTTGGGAATTTGACCGCGAGTTTAACTTGAACTTGCCTTTTTATTTTCCAGGGGAGCCGACTGCAATGAGCGAAAGCGCGCCGATACTTGCCAGCATTCGGTGAGCAGTCTGTGCCACGGCATCAATGCTGCGGTTTCAATTGCAACTTGACCTCCGGTTGCTTGAAATAGAGCTTTAGCAGCAGCTACTTCTTGCTGAGCCTGTCTGACTCGTGCCAGTAAGTCGGATTGATCTTCGCCACTCAGAAAGTGAATTTCCTCAGTTTCTAAAAGCTTGGTCGATCGATCGAACCAGTAATTAAAATCCTCTAAAAGCGGTTCTAGTAACGCTTTGAGCAATTCTGATTCCGGCAAGTTGGAATTAAGCATGGATTAAAACTGGGTTATTTATCTATTCTAATCTTAGACGCTCTTTACAATTTGTAACATAATTATAACAAAAATTCCAGGATTTAACCACAAGTAGCAGGTGAGTGTGCATAAATTTAACACTGTCAGCAGCGACTTGTGAGTCGAAATCCCAAAATTCTGCCAAATTAGCCCTCGCTTGTCATTCCGGTGTTACCGGAATGACAAGCGAGGAAACGGCACTGCCGTTTCCCTACGTCCGATTAATTGTAGGGAAACGGCAGTGCCGTTTCCTGCCTGTGAGTAATATTAATTCCGATGCTACCGGATCTGATATCACGGGTGGTTAGAAACCGGGTTTTTTCAGGCAAGACGCGTTACAGCCCACCAAAATAGTCAAAAACCTGGTTTCTCGGCTTCGGAATGCCTCCCGGAGTAAACGTCCTAACCGTAAGGGCGGTTGCTGTAATTTCCCGAAGATTCCCCTAGCCGGAAGTCGGCGGTTGCTGCCCCAATCTGAGTAAGATAGAAGCAACTGCAACTAAATTAATTGCTAATTCAGCCGATGTCTAGCTCAGAACCCCTTTCCGCTCCAGAACAGCCCGCTAAAATAGATTTGCCCCGCACGAGTGAGTCGGAGCAACTAAAAAAAATTCGCCACACCACCTCTCACGTCATGGCGATGGCGGTGCAAAAATTATTTCCCAAGGCGCAAGTGACAATTGGCCCTTGGATTGAAAACGGTTTCTATTATGACTTTGACACTCCCGAACCTTTTACGGAACAGGATTTAAAAGCCATTAAAAAAGAGATGATCAAAATCATCAACCGCAAATTACCTGTAATTCGCGAAGAAGTCAGCCGCGAAGAAGCCCAACGCAGAATTAAGGAAATTAACGAACCTTACAAATTAGAAATTCTAGCAGGCTTGATCGAACCGATTACTCTTTACCATTTGGGCGACCAATGGTGGGATTTGTGCGCCGGGCCTCACTTAGACAATACCAGTGAATTGAATCCAAAGGCGATCGAACTCGAAAGCCTAGCAGGAGCCTATTGGCGCGGCGACGAAACCAAAGCCCAGCTACAGCGCATTTACGGCACTGCTTGGGAAACCCCCGAACAATTAGCAGCCTACAAACACCGCAAGGAAGAAGCCCTAAGACGCGATCACCGCAAATTAGGCAAAGAATTAGGCTTGTTTATTTTTGCCGATGCAGTTGGGCCTGGCTTACCTTTGTGGACGCCCAAAGGCACGATTTTGAGAAGTATTTTAGAAGACTTCTTGAAACAAGAACAAATCAAACGTGGCTATTTGCAAGTAGTGACTCCCCACATCGCCAGAGTCGATTTGTTCAAAATCTCAGGACATTGGCAGAAATATAAAGAAGATATGTTTCCCCTGATGGCAGAAGATGCAGAAGCGGCGGCCAACGAACAGGGTTTTGTGATGAAACCCATGAATTGCCCCTTCCACATCCAAATTTACAAAAGCGAATTGCGTTCCTATCGCGAATTGCCGATGCGCTTAGCGGAATTCGGCACAGTTTACCGTTACGAAAAATCGGGAGAATTGGGTGGTTTAACCAGAGTTCGCGGCTTTACAGTAGATGATTCCCACTTATTTGTAACGCCGGAACAATTGGATGCAGAATTTTTGAGTGTGGTGGATTTGATTCTATCAGTATTCAAGAGTTTGCAACTCAAGAATTTTAAAGCGCGTTTAAGTTTCCGCGATCCAGAAAATTTAGAAAAATACATCGGTTCCGATGAAGCTTGGGAAAAAGCTCAAGGTGCAATTCGCCGCGCGGTGGAAACTTTGGGAATGAACTATTTTGAAGGAATTGGGGAAGCGGCTTTTTACGGGCCAAAACTCGATTTCATTTTCCAAGATGTCTTGGATAGAGAATGGCAATTAGGAACTGTTCAGGTAGATTACAATTTACCAGAACGTTTTGATTTGGAATACGTCGCCGAAGATGGCACTCGCAAGCGCCCAGTGATGATTCACCGTGCTCCTTTCGGTTCTTTGGAACGTTTAATCGGAATTTTGATCGAGCAGTATGCAGGCGATTTTCCACTATGGTTAGCACCGATTCAAGTGCGGTTGTTGCCTGTCAGCAATGAGTTTTTGCCGTTTGCGAAGGAAGTGGCGGCGAAGATGAAGGCTCTAGGAATGCGTGCAGAAGCTGATGAGAGTAGCGAGCGTTTGGGCAAGTTGATTCGCAATGCTGAGAAGGATAAAATTCCGGTGATGGGTGTTGTGGGTGCGAAGGAGGTTGAGGCGAATAGTTTGAATATTCGGACTCGGGCTTCTGGGGAGTTGGGGGCGATTTCGGTTGATGAAGTTATTGGGAGGTTGCAGGGAGCTATTAGTAGTTACGGCGATTTTTAGATATTGCAAAATTCCACCCTGCAATAATAGACTAATCTATTGTGGGGTGGATATTCTACTTGCTCGCTCACTCCTAAATTTCAAATAAGTTCAAGTAGCAGTACAACTGTAATTATTCACTTCTAAGGGAGTTATTCAAAACATGACTTTTTCATACCAAACTGCCTTTGATGCTCGCACTGATTTAAAAAAGTACAAGGAAAATGCTTTAGCTCTTTTTGCATTACAGCTTAGATTTCAAATTGAGGATATTGACACCGTAGCCGCCAGCTCTCTCACAGGAGGAGGTGATGATAAAAAATGCGATTTAATCTATGTGGATAAGGAAGCCGGATATATTATTGTTATACAAGCCTACATGGCTCAACTTCCTACTAATAAACAAACTGCATCATCTAATAAAGCTTCCGATCTTAACACCGCAGCAGCCTGGCTATTTAATTCTTCTCTAGAGGATCTACCTGAAGGAATTCGCTCTGCTGCTGGAGAAGTTCGGTCTTCACTCGAAGCAAACCAGATCAGATTCGTACAGTTCTGGTATGTACACAACTTACCGGAATCAAAAAATGTTAAAGATGAACTTCAAATGGTAGAACAGACAGTTAATAATGCTCTACACACACGATTTAAAAATTCAGAAGTTGAAAATGTAAGTACCCTAGAAGTAGGTCAAACAACACTGGATGAGTGGTCTCGTGCTTTAGAGGCTCCTATCTTAGTTACTGATAAGTTTACTATTCCCATATCAGGAGGGTACACTATATCTGGTGGTGATTGGGAAGCCTTTGTAACAGCTATTCCTATTACATGGCTACATGAAGTATTTCAAAGATATTCTGACAAGCTATTCTCTGCAAATGTCCGAGGATATCTGGGAAGTAGAAAAAGTGACAATAATATCAATAATGGTATTAAAAGCACTGCCAAGGATGAACCCAATCACTTTTGGGTTTTTAATAATGGTATCACAGGTTTAGTATCTGAATTTCAGGTATCCGAAGTTAACCAATCTCAAGAAACATATAGTGCTAACACACTAGAAATTACAGGAATCTCTATAGTTAATGGAGCGCAGACAACAGGAGCCTTGGGTAGTTTAGATACTTCTCCTGATGGTACAGGATATGTACAAGCTAGGTTTGTTAAATGTAATAATATCAACACTATCAGAAAAATAATTGAATTCAACAATAGGCAAAATGTAGTCGAAGCATCTGACTTCCGCAGTAACGATTCTATCCAGCGACGCTTGCGTGAAGAGTTTAACAATATTCCAGATACAACTTATTATGGCGGAAGAAGGGGTGGCTCTGAAGATGTGATCCGCCGTCGGCCTAACTTATTATCATCCGATACTGTTGCTCAAGCTCTTGCAGCATTTCATCAAGATCCAGTAATCGCATATAATAACAAATCTGATATCTGGAGAGTAGATACGATTTACTCTAAATATTTTACAGAACAAATATCAGCAGAGCATATTGTATTTGTCTATTCTTTACTTCGCAGTGTAGAGGCTAAGAAGCTTCGACTTGTGGACAAGAGTAGAGCTGGTACTTTGCCTAAAGCAGAGGATGAACAATTGCACTTTTTGCAAAGACGAGGTGCTCACTTCCTACTCACATCAGCCATTGCTAATTGTCTCGAAACATTTCTAGATAAACCAGTTCCTAACGCTTTTCGAGCTTCTTTTTGTAGACAAGTTTCACCAGAACCAGCGGAAAAATTTTGGGAGCCAATTGTAGAAGTTACTATTCCTTTTTCTAAGCAACTGCTTCCCGCCGTCAAAAAAAGTCTAAATAGTAATGATGAGGCAAAAGAGGCAATCAGCAACTTTAAAGCTTTTGTAGAATCAATTAAAGAGAATCATGTCGTTCGTTTTAAATCTTTCGCACAGCTCGTTCAGATTCGCTCTTGAATCTATACATAATGACACGGATGCCTATATCCAAATATTGATTGACCAATTTTATAAAATAAGTAAATAAAGAGGAGTTAAATCAATGGCTAATCCGTTTCCAGGGATGAATCCTTATTTAGAACATCCTGAGTTATGGCCTCAAGTACATCACTTGCTAATTAGTAGCATTTTTGAATCCTTAGTGCCGCAGTTGCTGCCAAAATATATCGTCGATATTGAAAAAAGAGTTTATGAGCTTAGCGGGGAAAATTCCCTATTAGTGGGGATTCCTGATGTCACCGTGCAGCGTTCTCCTAGTCCAACCAACCCAACTTCTTCTAATGTCGCAGTTGCCGCACCGCCTATGACAGCTTTGAAAGTAAGACTGCCAGTACCTATAGAATTTAGGGAAGCGTATTTAGAGGTGCGAGATACAGAAACTAGGAAAGTTGTGACAGTCATTGAAGTGTTATCACCCGCCAATAAGCGCCCTGGAAAAGGGCGAGAAATGTATGAAAATAAGCGCGAAAAAGTATTTGGTAGTCGCACTCATCTGGTTGAGATTGACTTGCTGCGAAGTTACCAACCTCTACCAGTTTTTGGTAACGATATTGAGGCAAGTTATCGGATTTTGGTGAGTCGGGCAAATCAACAGCCTTTGGGGGATTTGTACCTTTTCAATTTACCCGATATGATTCCTCAGTTTCCATTGCCTTTGCGTGGGGGAGATGCGGAACCAATTGTAGATTTACAAGGGTTATTAAATCAAGTGTACGATCGCGCCGCCTATGATTTTAGAATCGATTATACCACCGCACCCGTCCCCCCGCTTTCGGAAGCCGATGCTGCTTGGGCTGATTCTTTGTTGCGGAAGAGGGAATTGAGCGGATGATAACAGTGGCTAGACGCATTAAAATCAAAGAAACCGAGTTTTTTGCAGTTTTTGGGTGGTGTATCACTCTTATCGCACAAAAACCCAGTTTCTAGTCACCCGTGTATAAGTCCTAAGTAGCTAAATCAACAGGAGTTAAATCAATGCCTAATCCATTTCCGGGAATGAATCCTTAT
>ENA-OBIT01000121-OBIT01000121.1-metagenomes-genome-assembly--contig:-NODE-121-length-32908-cov-11.3566_pt1 | contig 32908 bp, 29 predicted proteins | sample MGYA00153386_OBIT01 | MGnify analysis MGYA00153386
AAAATTCTTAAAGAATTTGGAAATAATTATGTAATTAATTTTGCTTAACTACTTACCAGTGCATCCATGCTTCTTTCCTTTTAGGGTCAAATACCTACGATAAATCAATGCTGTTAGTCAACTAGCTGAAAAAGTAGTTCAAAAAATAGTCTGATCATTTCAAACCAACTCAAATCATTTCTCATCTTGGTTCCTACATTATTCAGCTTGGCAATATGTTAGATAAAATCAAGATTTTAAATAACCATCCACTCAAAAGTAACATGACTGAAACTGCCAAAGCAGCAGCATTTTCTGGAATTCCAGAAATCTTGTGGCAGCCAGTGTAAATCATTAAAATTGTGTAGGTTATAGCCACAACCATAACTATCACAATAATTTCCACATTCGTTATTCCTAAAAGACTACTGATTAATAGCAATAATGAGGCAGGAACTAAAGCGACACCAGCAATGAATATATCCCCTTGAAAGCTACCATATCCCCGAAATAGTTTGCGCGTCAAAAAACTAGCCCCTGCGATACTCAAAAAATTAGCAGCGCTGGCAAGTATAAAATTAAATAATGAGCTATTGCTCGAAAATTGTGTTAAAAATTTTTGGCACGCGAATACAAAGCAAACTACATATGCTATTCCAAAAGCAATTCCAACTCCTAAAGCACGTTCCTTGCCTAACCCTTGAAAAAAAACTGGAAGACCGCCAACAGGATTAATTAGAAAAATTTTTAATCCTTGGATAGCGTCATTAAGAGTGGATTTAACTTTGCTTGCGACTTCACTAGCCACTTCATTTGGATTTTCTTTTTCGTTCATGGTTAATTACCGATTAAATTATTTTTTTTGTTATATTTTATTGCGAAAAAGCAATAGAATATTTTTGTGAATATTACACCGACACCATGCAAACTCAGTTGATTTATTAGCTTTAACCCGTGATTTTTCTCACGATTTTTCTATGCTTATCAATGACATCAGCAACTTCTTTGACCACCTCCTTTTGTTCTTGCGACAGCGGGCATTTCAGCTTTGGTTCTTTTTTGGGTTCGTTAGCCATGAGCTTATATTTTAATCTTTTGGTACAGCTTGCAATTAGTGACGGATAGCTTGTATTTGAAAATTACCATCATACCCATAGTGAAGTCAAGTCATAAAGTATCAGAAAATGTCAGCGATTTTTAAAACCTCTTTGTCATGAAAAAGTCATATTTTGCCCTCTACATCACAAAATGTCAGAAAATGTATGCTAGAATAACCAAAACCGTCACAACTACTCGACCAATGGACGTTCAAGAAGTCTTGAGATTTGCCGACGAAATGGTTTTCGCAAAAACAGGAGAACACTTGGAGGATCTGCAAAAAGCTATCCTGCTGGGTGTATGGGAAGGTCAAAAATACTCTCATATCGCAGAAACATCATATTGTAGCGAAGGTCACATCAGAAATATCGCCTCAAAATTATGGAAACTTTTATCAAATGTATTAGATGAAGAAGTAACTCACTCGAATTTACGCTCAACACTTGAGAGACGACAATTATTTATCGTTTCACAAAATTTTGGTAATGATTTTGTAATTGGTAATCTCAATGTCTGTAAGGATAGTCAATCTTCAGAAGTTCCAAAAAGCCGATCGCCCTCAACCCCCACCTCAGACACCTCCCAACCCCAAACCAGACTAGACTTAGCAGACGCACCTCATATTTCATCATTGTCCGATTCGCCTGATGGCGATAGCTCGCACGCGCGTACATCCGAACTCGCCACCCTCGAAAAATCCATCGTCCAAGAAAAGTGCAACCTCGCAGCAATATTAGGAATAAGCGGTATTGGCAAAACCGCACTTTCCCTCCACCTCATCCAAAAAATTCAGCATAACTTTGAATACGTCATCTGGCGAAGTCTCCGCCACTCCCCACCCTTAGAAACTACCCTAAAAAATCTCCTAAAATTTCTCTTAAATAAACCCGAAATCGAACTCCCTACCAGCATTCCCGATCGACTTTCCCTATTAATGGAATATCTGCGAAAAAACCGCTGCCTGATTATCCTCGACGACGTGCAAACCATTCTGGGCAGCGGACAACTAGCAGGAAATTACCGCCCAGACTGCGAAAATTACAGCATCTTATTCAGACAAATCGGAGAAACAACCCACAACAGTTGCTTAATCCTCAACAGTTGGGAACCACCCAGAGAAATTACCGCCTTAAAAGGTGACAATTCACCAGTTCGCACTTTACAACTCAAAGGCATAGGTGCAGACGCTACCGAAATTTTTCGACAAAAAAGTTTACTCAATCCCGAAATATGGGAAAACCTAATTAACGCCTATCAAGGCAATCCATTGTGGTTGAAAATAGTCGCCACCACCATTCAAGAAATATTTCGAGGTAGGGTTGCAGAATTTTTGAAATATGATATGCTATTCTTAGGGGAAGAATTAGCAGCAAACTTGCACCCGCAGATAAATCGTTTGTCAGAATTAGAGAAACAGCTAATCTCCCGACTCAGCCGCGAAGCGAATCCTGTTTCAATAGAGCAATTGTTAAAAGATGCCGACTTATCGCCTTCGGAGTTATTCAACGGGCTGCAATCTTTGGGGAGGCGATCGTTAGTTGAAATAGAAGAACAGGAAAATGAAACGCTATTCAGCGTTTGTCCTGTAGTGAGACAATATGTGATATCAAATCCAGTTAATTAGCCACGATATCTGTAGGGACACGGCAATGCCGTTTCCCCCATTTTCAGGACACGGCAATGTCGTTTCCCTACCCGCAGCGATGATTTAATATGAGATATGAATACTCCTGAACCTTCATTAACTAAAACTGAATTAAGAAAATCGCTCCTCAACACCCGCAAATCCCTATCAGTACAAGAATGGAGAGAAAAGAGCGATCGCATTTGCAACCACCTACAAAACTTACCTCTATTCACCGAAGCAAAAACAGTCCTAGCCTACTTCAGTTTTCGCCAAGAACCAGATTTAAGTGTATTATTTACATCTTCTGTGGAGCAGGCATCTTGCCTGCTCAATTCTCGAAACAGGCAAGATGCCTGTTCCACAAATGCAATTCCCAGCCCTAAAACATGGGGATTTCCCCGCTGTGTCGGCAAAGAGCTATCCTGGCACATCTGGCAGCCCGGAGATGCTTTACACACGGTCGCTTATGGCATACTCGAACCACTGCCTGATGCTTCAAAAATAGACCACTCAAAAGTAGATTTAATTCTTATACCCGCAGTCGGTTGCGATTTTCGCGGCTATCGCTTGGGTTACGGTGGTGGCTACTATGACAGAATGTTGAGTAAAGCCGAGTGGAAATCAAAAGTTGCGATCGGCATTATCTTTGAATTTGCCTTCCTCACGCAACTACCAGTTGACTCATGGGATCAAACTCTGTACGGGATTTGCACAGAAAGCGGTAATCTAAAATCTAAAATCTAAAATATTATGGCGCAACGGTACGTTCGAGTTAAAACAACACAAGGACACATCCATTACGGTTTACTGCAACTAAGCCGCAGCGTTCAAGTATTTGATGCACCTCCCTGGTTGAAAGGACAACCAACTGATTTGGAACTTTCACCAGATAGTTACCAAATTCTTGCCCCGTGCTCTCCTTCAAAAATTGTAGCCGTCGGCAAAAATTATGTCGATCACGCCGCCGAAATGGGTAGTTCCGTACCTGCTGAACCCCTACTATTTTTCAAGCCTCCCAGTGCTGTCATCGCCACAGGTGGAGCGATTCGGTATCCGCAGCAGTCGGAAAGGATAGACTACGAAGGAGAATTAGCTCTGGTGATTGGCGAACATTGCGTCAACTGCACTCCCGAACAAGCACATGGCAAAGTTTGGGGCTATACCATTGCCAACGACGTAACAGCCAGAGATTTACAAAAGCGTGACAATCAGTGGGTTCGGGCGAAAGGTTTCGATACGTTTTGTCCCCTTGGGCCTTGGATTGTCCGGGAACTCAGTCCCGCTGCACAATTGCAGACTTTTGTCAATGATAGCGATCGACCGGTACAGTCATCCCAGATCGATCAAATGGTATTTTCTCCAGACTTTATCGTCTCCTACATCAGTCAAGTAATGACCCTAATTCCTGGCGATGTGATACTGACGGGAACGCCGCAAGGAGTAGGGCCGCTGCAAATAGGCGATCGAGTCCGCATTGAAATAGAAGGCATTGGTAGTCTGGAAAATACAGTAGTCAGTAGTCAGTAGTCAGTAGTCAGTAGGAATTGGTAATTGGGAATGGGTAATTGGGAATCAACAGTCAACAATCAACAGTCAACAATCAACTGTCAACTGTTAACTGTCAACTAACTACCGAACCTGCATATAAACCGCATCCGAAAGTGGAGGAATCTCTGCATAGCGTCCCAATGCCGACTGAACGACTGCATAAACAAATGCAGCAAAAGCGCCCAAAAACACCATGTTATACAGAGTTTCCGCAATAAATGCGACTTGGAAGGCTTTAGAAAAAATCGGTAAAACTAGACCGCATAGTATCAAAACAATGTCTAAAAGAATCGCCTGCATCGCATTAAAACGAATGAAGTGACTGATATTTTCGTTTCTAACCACTCCTAAATACAGGGCAAAGAAAATAATTAAGCTAGCGAAGGGCAAACGATAAATTTGCATCAAGGGAGCTAGCGGTATCAACAACAGTTGGAGAACAGGAAACTGTTGAAATAGAAACTGACCAAACGCCAGCCCGTCAATTAGGGGGAGCAAATAAGGCAAAGAAGCAAAAATCCGGTCTGGAACAGTTGTAGACCCGCGCCAAGTCATAATGAACTCTCCTGAGTCGATCGACTAAATATTAATTCCCATTAAACTCAGGATAACGCAGCAACAGGCTTTGTGTTCCGACTCGCCCGGAATTGGCTCACACCCAGAGCGGAGTAGATTCAGGGGTACTTATATCGAGTCGGGTTAAATAGTTACAATACTTAATGCCAGCCCTATGCCCATGCGCCATGCCCGTAAATTTGGTGATTATTTAATATTGGCAATGACGAAGCCCATTTGACACTCGTACCGATCGGGCAAACTTTCCGTAGGTTTGGCAACTGGATGGCCGCAGCGGAGTTCTCCACCGCTCCAGCGCGGTTGGCCGGTCTGATCTGCCAGCAAACAACCTTGGCAAACACACTGAGGGGCAATCATCTGATTTTCCATTAAAATGACTAACATTTGATACCTCCGACAGGTTTCACACCAGTAATTTCATTGTATGTCAGGACTCTGGGACAAAGAGCTTAACCTGAACACAACGTAATATTTCTGTCAATGGTGCGAAATCCGTAGTATGGTACAAGATCCCCAATTCCCAATCCCCAAATTTCTTAAGAGGTTGATTATTGTGACGGACTCTAACTTTGACTTTCTTTCCAAAACCGATCCGCTAATTGCCGATTTGATCGGGCAAGAGCTCGGACGCCAGCGAGATCACCTAGAACTGATCGCCAGCGAAAACTTTACCTCCGCAGCGGTAATGGCAGCTCAAGGCTCTGTGCTAACAAATAAGTACGCCGAAGGACTCCCAACCAAACGCTACTACGGCGGTTGTGAATTTATTGACGGCATTGAGCAAATTGCGATCGATCGCGCCAAACAGCTATTTGGAGCCGCTCACGCCAACGTCCAGCCCCACTCCGGCGCTCAAGCTAACTTTGCAGTGTTTTTGAGCTTGCTAGAGCCTGGAGACGGCATTATGGGCATGGATTTGTCTCACGGCGGACACTTGACTCACGGTTCGCCGGTTAACGTATCCGGCAAATGGTTCAAAGCTTCTCACTACGGTGTCAGCAAAGAAACAGAGCAGTTAGACTATGACGAAATTTTGAAACTGGCTAAAGAAAACCGACCGAAATTGCTAATTTGCGGCTACTCAGCTTATTCGCGAATTATCAACTTTGAGAAGTTTAGAGCGATCGCCGACGAAATCGGAGCTTATCTGCTCGCCGATATCGCCCACATCGCCGGGTTAGTCGCCACAGGTCACCACCCCAGCCCGCTTCAGCACTGTCACGCAGTCACCACCACCACTCACAAAACTCTGCGTGGCCCCCGTGGCGGCTTGATTTTGACAAATGACGTGGAACTAGGCAAAAAGTTTGACAAGGCTGTGTTTCCTGGGTCTCAGGGTGGGCCTTTGGAACACGTGATTGCGGGTAAAGCAGTAGCTTTCGGTGAAGCATTAAAGCCTGAATTTAAAACTTATTCTGGTCAAGTAATTGAAAATGCACGCGCTTTAGCTGCACAGTTGCAGCAGCGGGGTTTAAAACTCGTTTCCGGTGGCACGGACAATCACTTAATGTTAGTTGATTTGCGATCGGCAAACATGACAGGCAAGCGAGCCGACCAATTAGTTAGCGGTGTGAATATTACTGCTAATAAAAATACCGTGCCTTTCGATCCGGCATCGCCTTTTGTCACCAGCGGTTTGAGACTCGGTTCGGCGGCGATGACGACCAGGGGAATGGGAACTCCTGAATTTACCGAGATTGGTAATATTATCGCCGATCGACTGTTAAATCCTGATGATGAAAGCGTGGCCGCCGATTGTCTGCGGCGAGTAGCGGCACTTTGCGGTCGCTTTCCGTTATATCCGCATTTGTCCTTGAAAGTGCCGGTATTAGCTTGATTTTCCTGATCGGTGACGGGGAATTGGTAGTTGGAAGTGTACGGTTCATCAGTTGACAGTTGACAGTTGACAGTTGACAGCTACCTCTTCCATCGATAGAAGAGGATTGGAGCAATGAATCATTTTGTTTGATTTCCCCCTAAACGGGGAGGCTTTAGACCTAATTTTCAGGCGTAAAAGGGTAAAAGAGCCGCAAAAGATTGAAAGTTGCAGGTAGCGATCTTGATAAGTGGTTTTTACCAAAAATATCGATCGCAAAAGGCGGTTTTTACTGAAGATATTTGTCGGGCGGGGCTGGTTTGAGTAATGGTATTTGTCGATCGCGAACAATACCATTCAACTAAGCCCGCTCGCTAAATATCGATCGACTCTTTCATCGCGAAAGATCGATTTACTAGCTCTTAATTCTAGCCCTTGTAGGGACACGGCATTGCCGTGTCCCTGCGGGGAGCGATCAGAGGTATACTTCATAAATTTGCAATCTGCTGTAAGTTAAAAACCTCACAATTTGCGCTCCCGCAACTTCCACTCGGAGAAATCTCCGGCTCCCAAACCCCCAGTCGCACTTAAAGATGTTTCCTTGTGATAAGCCATCTGAAATGTAGTAGACTCTGCCTGACAGTATAATTGCCCGCACTATTTAAAATTAATTTCAGATGCCGCACCAGTATCTGTACCATGTACTCGCTTTTCTGGTTTCTGCGAGCGTCGTCCTCTGGAGTACACCAATAGTCAAAACCATTGGTCTCAAAAGCGGGCGAGTCGATCGACCAGGCGAGCGAAAAGTCCACCAGCGCCCAATAGTGCGCTTGGGAGGAGTATCCATCTTTCTAGGCACTATCCTTGCTCTCGTAATTGTCTGGCTCTGTGGAGGCTTCATCGATGCTAGCGGACAAGTTCTCAATCCCAAAGATGAATACGAAATTTGGGGAGTCACCCTCGGCGGCATCGGATTCTTCCTCATCGGTTTAGCAGACGACCTATTTTCGCTCTCAGCAATCAAACGCTTGCTCATGCAAATTGGCGTATCCAGCATCGTTTGGATGGCAGGCGTACAAATTGAGTTTCTGACAGTTCCCTCCCTGGGACTGACGGATCTTGGCTGGCTGAGCTTGCCAATTACAGTGATTTGGCTCGTCGGTATGGCCAACGCCATCAACTGGATTGACGGTTTGGACGGTTTAGCTGCCGGAGTTTCAGGGATTGCAGCAGTTGTGATGCTGATTGTCAGTCTGTCGATGAACCAACCGGCGGCGGCACTGATTGCAGCGGCTTTAGCTGGCGGGGCTTTGGGTTTTCTGCGCTACAACTTCAATCCGGCTCAAATTTTTATGGGAGATGGCGGGGCTTATTTTATCGGGTTTACTCTGGCTGGAGTCGGAGTAATTGGGTTAGTTAAAACTACGGCTGTGACTTCTGTGTTACTGCCATATTTAATCTTAGCTGTACCGATTTTAGATATGTCGGCAGTGATTCTTGATCGACTCCGCAACGGCAAATCACCGTTTATTGCTGACAAACGTCACCTCCACCACCGACTTTTAGAAGCCGGACTCTCCCATAGATTTGCGGTTTTGTTTATTTACGCCCTGACACTGTGGGTGGGAAGTTTAGCCCTAGCTTTTTCGGTTCCCAGCGGCGTCATTTACGCGATGGGTGCGACAAGTTTGCTGGGATACGCTAGCTGGAAAGTTTGGAGGCACGCAAGATGAAGGAAGAAGGAAGAGGGAAGAAGGAAGAAGGAAGAAGGAATAATGCCCTTCGACACTTCGACACTTCGACTACGCTCAGTGTCCAATACCCGATGCCCAATACCCGATGCCCAATTCCCAATTCCCGATGCCCAATTCCCGATGCCCAATTCCCAATCTAAAATCTAATTGAATGGTTGCTGAAATTATTTGTGTTGGTACTGAATTGCTGTTAGGGGATATTCTCAATAGCAATTCCCAGTTTTTAGCCAAGGAGCTAGCGAGTTTGGGAATCCCTCACTACTATCAAACAGTGGTGGGCGACAATCCCGATCGCCTTAAACAAGTGTTAGAAATAGCTATAGGTCGATCGCAACTACTGTTGTTTACAGGAGGCCTCGGCCCCACACCAGACGACCTCACAGTCGAAACCATCGCCGATTTTTTTGGCGTTCCCCTCATCGAAAGGCCGGAAATTATCGCCGATATCGAACAAAAATTTGCTCAGCGGGGACGCACCATGAGTCCCAGCAACCGCAAACAAGCTTTAATTCCCGAAGGTGCGGACATTCTCCCAAACCGCACAGGTTCTGCACCGGGGATTATTTGGCAACCTGTTCCCAACGTCACAGTCATGACATTTCCCGGCGTACCGGCGGAAATGCAGTTGATGTGGCGAGAAATCGCCGTTCCTTACCTGCAAAATAACGGGTGGTGCACCGAAACTATTTGCAGCCGCACGTTGAAATTTTGGGGAATTGCTGAGTCGGCATTGGCAGAAAAAGTAGATAGTTTTCTGAATTTAACTAATCCTACTGTGGCTCCTTACGCCAATCACGGCGAAGTCAAACTGCGGATTTCGGCCCGTGCGGAGTCGCAAGCTGTGGCGAAAAACTTAATTGAGCCGATCGAACAACAGTTGCTCCAGATTGCTGGCCTAGACTGTTACGGTGCTGATACCGATACCCTCCCCTCGACTGTCGGTAAATTGCTGCTGTTAGCTGGCGAAACTCTCAGCGTGGCTGAATCCTGCACGGGAGGCGGGTTAGGAGCGATGCTTACTGGTGTTGCGGGTAGTTCGAGGTACTTTTTGGGTGGGATTATTTCCTATGACGATCGGGTTAAGGAAGGATTATTAGGTGTTAATCCGCAAGATTTAGCCGAATTTGGGGCAGTCAGCCATCAAGTGGCAAAACAAATGGCTGCGGGAGTACGCCAAGGCCTTAACACCAATTGGGGATTGAGCATTACAGGTGTCGCCGGGCCTGGAGGCGGTACCGATGCTAAACCTGTGGGACTGGTTTATGTCGGTTTGGCGGGCGACGGCGAGACAGAAAGTTTTGAATACCGGTTTGGCGATGCCCGAAGCCGCGATTGGATTCGGAATCTGAGTAGCTGTACGGCGCTCGATCGACTGCGGCGTAAATTATTGGCAAAAGCCTAGAAAAAATCCAGTCCCTTGTCAATTGTCAACCGTCAACCGCAAGCTTAAGATTTATTTAACACTGTGCGATCGTAGATAGTTCCACAATTTTCTAATTACCTCTTGATTATCTGTAAAGATTCGTTATGATAATAAGAGAGGACTGACGGGCAAATATACTGATTCTCTGCTTTGCTCAAAATAACTAGCAAGCTAAAAAGCAAGTTTGACCTTTAATTTCAAGGTTGCGCCTGCTTGGATTCAGAGATTTAGCAGTCGGTTTAGTAATTTAGAGTATAAAAAAAGGAGCTATCCGTTCAATGGAAAACATTGAAAAGGTGCTGGGACAAATTGAAGAATGGGTTCGCAAGCTGATTGAAGGACTGCTGAATCCAGAAGCTCAACCGGAACTACAGCCGATTCCTATTCCAGTGAACCAACCAAGGCATCGCCGCTAGTTGGCACTTGATTTCAGGTTTGAAATTTGAGGTTTGAGGTTTGAAGTTGGTTCAAAATCCCAAGTCAAAACTCGAATGTTTTGTTACACTGGAATTTTAAAAATTGTTAAATATCCTGGTACTTCACGGCCCTAATTTGAATCTATTGGGTCAGCGAGAACCTGGAGTATACGGCTCTGCAACTTTAAATGATATCAACGAGTTGCTAGAACGAGAAGCGCAAGCTCTCCAGGTGAAAGTCTCAATTCAGCAGTCGAATCACGAAGGAGCTTTGGTGGATGCCATTCACTCGATGTTAGGGCAGCATCAAGGCTTATTGATTAATGCTGGAGCTTATACTCATACGAGTGTGGCAATTAGAGACGCGATCGCTGCCGTGAACATCCCTGCGGTGGAAGTTCATTTGAGCAATATTTACCGTCGGGAAGCTTTTCGGCATCACTCGTTTATCGCAGCGGTGGCGATCGGGCAAATCAGCGGTTTTGGCTCGGAAAGTTATCGGCTGGGACTACAAGCTTTAGTTAGTCACTTGATTAAAAATTAAAAATTCACCGATTTTTGAGATCGGATGAGGGCCGGTTTTAGATGGAAAACCAGCCCTTATATGTTTGGGTTTAATTCCAAATAATCAGAAGAATGCACAATGGTTAATTGGGAATTGGTAATGGGTAAGCTGTTCTACATTTAAATTGTGCATCAAAAATCTATAAAAATATTGTGGAATGGGCTTCTAGCCCGTTCCGAACATCCAGTTTAAATGCGCAAAAGCTTAATTCTTAGTAATTTTTATAATAACTAATTCCCAATTCCCAATTCGCAATTCCCAATTCCCAATTACTAGCAACTTGAGTTGAATTAAAATGCGGCATTCCCTGTTGAGTAAGTTTCAAGGAACCATACTGGGGGCAGTTTTAGGAGACGCTATCGGGCTGCAATATCAGAGGCAACTGGTGGGTATTCCCGCCAAAACAGAAGACTTACTGCCGCTTTTACAATCAACTAAATATCAACAATTGACTTTGAGTCGGGCAACACTGTCGTTGCATTATCCCAACAGCAAAATCTCAAATGCCAAACACTCATCCGAATGCGGGAGACTGGCGCTGGCGTGGGTTCAAAGTTTAATTCGGTGTAGCGGTTTAGATTTAAAAGATTGGCGCGATACTTGGGAAGCATTTGCCAAGTCGGAAATCTACCATCCACAAAGGACTGAGTTTCAAAGCTTGCTTAATCCTTGTGAAGCTGCGCTTGCTGCGCTGCCGATAGCGATGTTTTTTCACGAAAATAAAGCCAAGCTGCGAGAAAAAATCATGCTGGCGACAGAGGTTTGGCCCAAAGAAAACGGGGTAGAATATGAGACAGCAGTTTTAGCGGTAGGATTTGCGATCGCTCGATCGCTCAAACAAAGACTTGACCCCGCAACGGCGATCGAACAAACAATTTCCTACGTCAAAACAGATAATGCCTTAACAGAATTGCTGCTGCAAGTACAAATACTACTAGAACAGGGAGCAGATTTAGAAACAGCCACAACTCACCTGTATAAAAGCGCTACAGCTTTCCAAGCAAAACAGGACGGAGACGATGAAAAATCACAAACGAAGTCAATTGTCAACCCTGAAAATTTTATTCCCATTGCCCTAGCTTTCTATTGCTTCTTGAGCACCCCAGAAGACTTGCGTTTGTCAGTGGTGCGTGCCGCTCGCTGTGGCATAGCCGGACAACTTACCTGCGCTTTGACGGGAGCTTTGTCTGGAGCATACAATGGCGCTACTGCGATTCCTGTAGAATGGCGACAGCTATCTTCGGCGGTTGAATTGGCACCGCTAGCCGAGGGCCCAGAACCCTCGGTCTGGGAAACGGGCAGCGAGTTAAAAATTGTGGAGTTAGCAAATAACCTGTTTGCTGTTTGGGCTGGAGTTTACAACCCTTCAGTTGGTCTAGACTCGGCAGCGCTAGCACGATCGGTGGCTGCACCTTATGTGATTAGGCCTCGTAAAATATAAAGTCTTGAGCTTTTAACACGGAGGCGAAACCAGAAATTAACAATTAACAAGTCAAAAGCAAAAGCGGAAGGAAAGCGACAATTAAAGATTAAAAAGTAAAAAATTAAATCGGACGTGCTTGCACCAAAAAACCCAGTTTCTACGAGAATATTGGGTTGGGAAACCAGGAATCTACTGACAAACCGGGTTTTTTGGCCTCACGCGCCAGTTCTGTTAAAAATGGACAACGGAAGTCAGGAAACTCAACTGCTGGCGAGAGTCAGGTAAAGTAGCCTGCGCAGTTAAGTATTCGGGGACGATTGTTCGGATAAACTCAATCAAGGTACACCGTCAGAATTTCTGACTCATCTGCTGAATAACAGTGATATATTTTCGACACAAATGAATACGCTCTCCTCATTGATGCGGCAGATTGAGCAGCTAGGGGCTGCGCGCTCGCTACGCCAACATATTGCTAAAGTGCAAAATGGCGGCAGCTCTTCAGATCCGGCTCGCCCAGGCGGGTCTCTCCTGAGCCGTTTGTCGGCCAAGAAATTGGCTCTACCCGAGACTTTTATTAGATTTAAAACTAAGACTTCTTCTTCAAGCCTCAAAAATCAAGCTCGTTCCCCTATGTTGCTTTTCGTAGCGGTAGTTTCCCTCAGCAGCACTCTGGGCCACCGCTTCTACAACCAGCCGAAACTGGATGTGGGGACGAAAGCTCCTCAGACGATTAAGGCTCCGAAGAGTGTTAGCATCCCCGATTATAAAACTACTGAAGAACAGCGGAAAGCAGCGCGGAGCGGGGCTGTAGCGATATTAATGCTCGATCGTACGGTCGATCGGCAAATCGATCAAGAATTGCAACAATTTTGGCAACAGGGGAACGAACTGCGGCGGGCGGTTGGCCCGTTTCCGTTTGCGAGCCAGCAGGCGCTGTCAAATGCGGCTCAGCTTTACTTGCGGGGCACTCCAGAGTGGGAGTGGCGATCGATCTTGGCACAAGCGGGAGACAATAGTGCAACTTCCGAGCGGTTGAATTTGGATTCCCCCGCAAATGATGCACCGACAGATCGCAAGTCTCAGCAGGATGCGATCGCCCAACTGCAAGCTTACAAGCGATCGGTTTCTTCTTCAGAGTTTCAAAGCCTCACAGACAGTATAGACTCGGCTCGCCGGCGCTATCTCAATGCTTTGGAGGCGCTGGAAAAACCTGCGGTTTCTGGAGTCGGACTAATTTACGATACTTCGCTGTTTGACTTAGAGGATGCAGCTTGGCAAGAAACCCAAACGGGTATGAGTCGGGCAGCAAAAATGATCCTGACTCAAGGTATCCCGCAGGGGTTGCCAAAAGAGATTTTGAAAGAAGCTGTGAAGCTGCAAGTGGCGTCTGTAGTGCCGTTAGAGTCCCAAGCTTTGGCGGTTGAGGGTTTAAGTGCGATTTTGCAGCCCAATTTGGTGAGAGATCCCGAGGAAACCAAACAGCTAGCTGAATTGGCTGCGCAAAAGGTGAAACCGGTAATGATCGCAGTACAACAGGGCGAGATAATTGTTGCAGAGGGAAAAGAAATCGCGCAGCAAGATTTCGTGTTGCTGGACTATTTTGGTTTGAGCCGACGGGGGGTGAATTGGCTGGGGCTGGCGGGTTTTGTGTGTTTAGTCGGTGGCGCAATTGCGATCGTCCTGCTGGTAGAAAGACACTACCGCTTGCGCCGACGAGATCATTTGCTGTTGCTGCTGCTGACTTTGAGCGCGCCGGTGCTGGTGAGTTTGGGGCTGCCTTGGACGAGTTTGCCCGCGATCGGGATTTTAGCTGGCGGCTTCTACGGTTCGGCGGTGGGAGTGACTGTGGTGGGACTGCTGTCGGCGCTGCTGCCCGTTGGCTTGAATATAGAGTTGATTCATTTGGTGGCTAGCGCGGCGGGGGGATTGCTGGGCGCTTTTATGGCTGGGCGGCTGCGATCGCGCGAGGAATTGGCTCTTTTGGGCGTGGGTGTCGGCTTGACTCAGGGTACCGTGTACTTGGTGGGGACTCTGATCGCCAGCGCGGCTACTGGTGCGATTTGGTACGTAGTTCTCGGTACGGTGGGGGCGCAAAGTTTGGCCGGTTTGGCTTGGAGCGTTGTGGCGATCGGCATCAGCCCTTATTTGGAACACGTTTTTGACCTGATCACCCCAATCCGGCTGGCAGAACTTGCCAATCCCAACCGCCCGCTATTGAAGAGGTTGGCAGCCGAGGTTCCAGGCACTTTTCAGCACACGCTGTTTGTGGCTAGTTTGGCGGAGGCGGCGGCCCGGGAACTCGGCTGCAATGTTGAGCTAGTCAGGGCTGGGACACTTTACCACGATATTGGAAAAATGCACGACCCGCTGGGATTTTGCGAAAATCAAATGGGCGGAGGCAACAAACACGATGAAATTAATGACCCTTGGGCGAGTGCCGAGATTATTAAAAAGCACGTTAGCGTGGGGTTGGTAATGGCGCGCAAGCATCGATTGCCGAAGGCGATTCAGGCTTTTATTCCTGAGCACCAAGGTACCATGTTAATTGCTTATTTCTACCACCAAGCACTGCAAATTGTGGCAAAAGAAGCAGAAGGTTTAAACATTACTTTAGCAGATGCCGATAATTCAAAGTTAATCATCGAAAGTCGGGAAGTGAGGGAGGAGGATTTTCGCTACGACGGGCCGATTCCGCAGTCGCGGGAAACCGGGATTTTGATGTTGGCGGATTCTTGCGAGGCTGCTTTGCGATCGCTCAAGGATGCTACTCATGAGGAAGCTTTGAATATGGTCAATCGGATTTTGCGCGCTCGCTGGCAGGATAATCAGTTGATTGATTCGGGTTTGACTCGGGAGGATATGTCTCTAATTGCGGAGATTTTTGTCCGAGTTTGGGAACAGTTCAATCATAAACGGATTGCTTATCCTAGTGCTGTTTTTACTCCGAGGTAGAGATCAGGTTTAGATTTTTGAGTTCAGGACTTGTATCAAATTAGGTAAAATAACCTATATAATGTTTGTAGTGAGGACTTTAGTCCTCTAATCTTAAGAAGGACTAAAGTCCTCACTACAAACGTTGAATAGGTTCTTAGTCAGGACTTTAGTCCTTTAGTTTTGAGACGATCGAGCTTTAATATGTACCGCGCAGGGCACCATGAATTTGAGGATTGCCGCTGACAATCACCACAGTTTGCTTGATTCCTGCGATTAGCCACAGTCTGTCTGTTTTTTGAATCAAAGAGTGAAAATAGTTTCCTGCTGTATCCAGCCGATTCTGTGATTCGCGAGTCGGGTCAAGTCGATAAATTTGGTATGCAGACTGGCATTCGGCAGTATTATTGTTAATAGTTACTTCGTGATTAGTGCTGACGTGCAGCGTTCGTAAACCCGCAAGATTTTCTACCCGCTGTTTTATATATTCTTCTGCGGTTACTCGTCTGGGAGTTTCACTCCTGAATTCTGAATAGTCGATATCTATTTCGTCGGCTAGGCGCGATCTCACTTTTTGCCAGTCTTGGGCATCGAACGCATTGGCAAATGCTACGATCGTATCTATGACAGCAGCGCGGTCAACAATCCCACGGATCTCTGGCAGTTCGTACACGGCAAATAAATTTTGTGAGTTTTGAGTTGAAAAGATGGGAATTTTTAACCGCAGATTAACGCGGATTAACGCAGATTTTTGATGTTGATATTATCCCTTGACTCCGGCGGCAGTTTCGGTTGGCACAATGTATTTTTGCAATACCAAAAACAGTCCTAAAACTGGAATAATAGAAATGATCGAACCCGCCGCAACTAAACGCCAATCCAAGGAAAATGTCCCTGCTAAATTGGCAACACCTAGAGGCAAAGTGTAATATTCCGGTCTGTCTAAAACTAGCAGTGGCCACAGAAAATCGCTCCAAGAACCGATAAATACGAAAATTCCTAAAGTGACTAAAGCCGGCTTAATTGCTGGAATCATGACGTGCCACCAAATGCCTAATTCGCTACAGCCGTCGATGCGGGCGGCTTCTTCTAATTCTTTGGGAACTGCGAGGAATGCTTGCCGCAATAAAAATATGCCGAAGGCTGATGCTAATCCGGGAAAGATGACGCCTAAATAACTGTTTTTTAATCCGAGTTGTACCGTCAATACGTACAGGGGAATCATCACGATTTGGAAGGGAATCATGATTGTGGAAACGATCGCAATTAAGATAGCTTCGCGCCCGCGAAAGTTGAGTCGGGCTAAGGGGTAAGCGGCGAGGGCGCAAAACAGGACGTTGATGCTAACTGTGAGGCCGGCAATCAGGCTGCTGTTGAACAGGTAGCGGCCGAAGGGGTTGGTTTGCCAAACTTTGATGAAGTTTTCGAGGGTTGGCTGTTGCGGCCACAGTTGCGGGGGAAATTGAAAGATGTTTTCGCTGGAGGATTTGAGGGAGGTGCTGAGCAGCCACAGCAGGGGGAAAAGCATCATGAGTGCGATCGCACTCATCATCCCATACATCCACAGCGTCCTCCACCGCGAGGGAGTGTTGTTTGGGGAATTTGATTTTTTAGTTTTGAGATTGTTCATTGTTGGGATATGATAATAAGTCCTTGCTTCGTGAGAAGCCTTGTTTGTCCATAAGGGATTATTGCCATGAAACCGTTTATTTACGAAACAATGTACATTCTACGCCCTGATTTGGGTGAAGAAATGACTGACCAGGCGATCGCGAAATATCAAACAATTTTGCGCGATCAAGGTGCTGAAAATATCGAAACTCAGCACCGCGGCAAGCGCCGTTTGGCTTACGAAATCGGCAAGCACCGCGACGGAGTATACGTTCAAATGAACTATACAGCTCCGGGCGCTGCAATTTTTCCAATGGAACGCGCGATGCGTTTGAGCGAAGAAGTGATTCGCTATTTGACGATCAAGCAAGATGTGCCAGATGCACCTGAAGCCGAAGCCGAAGCCGAAGCCGAAGCCGAAGCCGCCTAAAACGAGTTACCTGCGCCGAAATAATATAGAGGACACGGCAGTGCCCTGTCCCTACGCCAGATTAATGGTAGGGAAACGGCACTGCCGTGTCCTGATTTCAGCTCGTTATATTAATTTCGATAGAACCGGAATGATATAGAGGAGACGGCAGTGCCGTGTCCCTACGCCAAATTAATGGTAGGGAAACGGCACTGCCGTGTCCTGATTTACTGCCGTGTCCCAATTTCGAGTTATATCAATTCTGGCTGCGCCGGAATGATATAACGAGCCGAAAAAACGTCAATCGGAGCTCAAAAATTCCAAATAATTATTAGTCAATTCTTTGACTGCTAATTCATAAAACTGCTGCCCGTGTTCGGGAGTTGCTAAGGCCGGATTTGAACCCATTCTCCCGTCGGGAAATCGGCGTCGGAAGTCAGCAGCACTGTAAATTTTGTACCCGGAAGCAACTTCCTCCGAAAGCGGTGCTTGCTTGATGGCTTCTGGATAAAGGTACTGGGTTAAGGCGATTTCGCTGGGGGTGGCGTGGGAACCTTCTTGGTTTCCGTACAATTCTTTTGCGAGTTTGTAGACTGAACCGCACATGAACCAGTTGCCGATTTGACACTGGATTCGATCGCAATTCGGGATATTCAAATCCGATAAATGTGCATAAGTCTCAGCAAATCCTGCTTTCATCGTGGCAATGTTGCCACCGTGACCGTTGATGAAGAAATATTTCTCAAATCCCGCTTTTGCTAGAGATGTGATATAATCCCTAATCACCAGGATCAGCGTCTGCGGTCGCAGGCTGATGCTGCCGGGAAAGCTGGTATGGTGCAAGGCCATGCCTACATTAATTGTCGGGCCGATTAAGGCATTGGCTGCTTCGCCGACACTGCGGGCGATCGCCTCAGCAGCAATGGCGTCAGTGCCGATTAAGCCGGTGGGCCCGTGCTGTTCCGTTGAGCCGATCGGGATAATTATGCCTCGGGAACTCTCTAGATAAGCTTCTACCTCGGGCCAGGTACTCAAATGCAGCAACATTATAGGCAGTTTATAGAATTTTTACTTGTAAGTTCGATCGTAGCGGGAATCAGTCAGTTGTGGGGCGATCGACCGCCAAGATTCAACCGACGACGCACTATTCTCAAAAAATCATACCTAGATTTATTGTTACCTTGGCCCGATATTTTTAGAGAAGCCCGATTTCAGAGCGTATGTCCGATCGGTATCGTATCTTCCAACAAAGCTGTAGAGTTCGGTTAAACTTTAAAACTAACATTACATAGCTTTAATAATTTAACTATTTCTTTACTAAAACTTTACCTTTTAATAACCTTTTGCAAGTACGATAAACCCATATCCCTATATATTGGGTGTTACCTGGTCAATTAACGGCGGGCAGTGTTTTATGAAATTAACACCAACCCCTAAAAATGACTAGGCTTCTGACGCTTGGACGCAGGCAGACAGCGCAGCTATCGCAACTGCTCAACGGCTACATTTCTTGTACGAGCAAGTAGAAAGAGTCGAGCGCGTGTCTGTTGGATGGACTGGCGAAGGATTATAAGCGATCAAACAGGCGATCGTCGTACAAGCGATCGCCGCGCGAGAGTGCTTCAGCTACTGAAGAAGGCACCTCCCGCTAGCTACAAACAAACAAACTCCCATTGATATTTATGTTTTCTGCTGAATTAAGCGAATGTCCTTCAAGGCTGGCTATTGGACCAGCCGGCCGCATCTTGTTATTGGAAGGTGAAGACCTGTTGCGGGAAATGCTAGCTTTAGCCCTGAAAGAACAGGGCTATGAGGTGGTGGTTACTAGCGACGGGCGCAACGCTCTGCCTTCTGTGCAGATTCCTTCGTCGTACCACGGCGAATTTGGGTTTAACCTGTTAATTATGGATTCAATCAACGGTTTGGATCTGTGTCGAATGTTACGGCATCAAGGAAATCCCGTACCTATTTTGATTATTGGTGCTAGAGGAAGTGCCAATAATTGCGCTTTTTATCTAGAAGCCGGATCGGATGATTATCTGACCAAGCCTTTTGGAATGCGGGAGTTTATCGCTCGCTGTCGGGCCCTAATGCGGCGCCAGCGCCTCGGTCAGTTGTCGCAACCGGTGATGCTGCAATATAAGAGCATAACTCTGTATCCTGAAGAATGCCGCGTGTTGGTTCGCGGCATTGAAGTAAAATTTTCTCCTAAACAGTTTCGCTTACTAGAACTATTTATGAGTAATCCCCGGCGAGTTTGGTCTCGCGATCAGTTGCTGGAAAAAATTTGGGGTCAAGATTTTATCGGAGACAGCAAAACAGTTGATGTTCACATCCGCTGGCTGCGCGAAAAGTTGGAAATCGATCCGGGCCAACCGGAATACATTATTACGGTACGGGGGTTTGGCTATCGATTTGGTTGAATTTTTAGATTAGTTTTAGGGGTGCAAGTTGCAGAGGAATATCACGTAGGGACACAACAATGTTGTGTCCTTATTTGTATGTGTAGTTGTGTAGGGTGCGTAATGCTAGTCATATCAATTCCGGCTGCGCCGGAAAATAATATAGAGAAGACTGCACGTGCCGCGTCCCTACAATTGATTGCGGTAGGGACACGGCACTGCCGTCTCCTCCGTCTCCTCCGTTTATATCATTCCGATGCAAACGGATTTGATATCAATTCCAGCTTTGGCGTCCATTGCGCATCTGACAATGTTAAGTAAGTTCGGCGCAATTAACTAAGATAATAATACAACACTAAACATCTAGTCTAGTTATTTTTACGGAGATTTTGGGTACGATCGACTCTCCAACAATCGGGATATATACTTAAGCCTAGCGACTTGTGTTACAAAAGGTGAGAGATTGGGGTTTGAGCGCGATCGGGGGAATTGACCCCGTAGAGAAACCAAAGAGACATTTCTCACCCCAAGATTTCCAAAAAACTTACAATCAATTAGTTTTGAGTCTGCGGATGCTCAGTCGTTAACCAATTTTTTACCTATGACTATCAAACGTCGAGAATTCCTACTTTTCTTCGGTGCAACAGCAGGTAGTATTGCACTCAATTCTTGCCAACAAAAAATTGTCATGCCCTTCCCAGATGCTGTTAATCCTGCGAAGGATACTGCGAATATTCCAGGAGGCATAAACTTCAAACCAGTCAAAGGGCCGATACCTTTGCCAACTAGCAGCACCATAGCAGAAACCGGACAATTAATCCAAATTAGCACCGCGTCCGCTCAGCAGCAAGCTTACAGCGCTTACGAAGTAGCAGACGACCTCGTACTTCCAGAAGGCTTTACCTACGATATCATAGCTGCTTGGGGAGACAAAGTGGGCGATTCTCACTTTGGCTACAACAATGACTATCTCTCTTTTGTAGAAACAGGCAAAGATGAGGGATTGTTGACAGTTAATTTCGAGTATATCAGTGCCAAGCCTTGGATTCAAACTTATCAAAAAGTCATTGGCAAATCTCTGCCTTTTGCTAAACTAGAAGAGGCAGTTACACCCGCAGGAAAAGCCGGAGTTAATGTGTTTCCTGTGCCCGAAACAGACCCGATCAAAAAAATGGTGCGGGAAGTATCGAAAGCAGCATTAATTGACGTGGGAATTGGGGTAATTTCTGTGTTCAGGAATGATGACGGCAAATGGGTAAGAACCAATTCTCCAGCCGATCGCCGAATTACAGGCATTTCCGGCCTAGAAGACGGGCGCTACCTGAAATCCACCGGCCCAGCGGTAGCTGTGTTCAACAAAAAAGGTAAAGGCTACCTCGACAAATTGGGCGACAAAATTATCGGCACTTTTAATAACTGTGCCGGCGGAACTACGCCTTGGGGAACAGTTTTTAGCGCTGAAGAAAACATCCAGAATTTCGTGCCGGAACCTGTATTTGCAGACGGTACATCTTTCGATCCAAGCAAGAAAAATTTCTACATTGATGCTGAAGAAATTGGCGGTTTGGGTAATGTGTTCGGCTTGGCGGGGAATAAATATGGCTGGATGGTAGAAGTAGACCCCGCTAACCCGATCGACTACGGCACTAAACACACTTGGCTGGGACGCTACCGCCACGAAGCCGTCGGTATTCGAGTGGTTGCGGGCAAACCTTTAGCATTTTACTCTGGGTGCGATCGACGCAGCGGACATATTTACAAATTCGTCAGCAAAAACGCAGTTAAAGACCCCAAGGATAAAGCTAATTCTAAGCTATTGACAGACGGAATGCTTTATGCTGCTAAGTTCAATGCTGATGGCACTGGTAAGTGGATTGCATTAACAACTGACACCCCTGTCAATCCAGATTTGCCTACAGTTCACGCGGGCGGAATAATTAACTTGCCACAGCGGCCCGAAGGCGGTTTTTTCAAAGTAGGAAAAGATGCAGAAGTAGTTGCTTTCAAGAAGAAGTTTAAGACTTTAGATGACCTCTACGAAGGCACGGAAAATGAAAAACAAGGCGCCATTTTAATCGATGCTCATTATGCCGCCAGCGCAGCAGGAGCGACTTGCACTGCTCGTCCCGAAGATACCGAAATTGCTCCTGACGGCTCTCTCTACATCACCTTTACTTCCGGTTCTGCAAGCGACAGCGACGGCGGGCCGGATTTGCGAATTTTTCAAGGCAAGGACGGCAAACCTTACGAATATGGGTGGATTATGCGCTTAATTGAAGATGGTAACGAGCCGTCTGCAATGAGTTTCCAGTGGAAAATGTTTGCGACGGGCGGCGAACCGGCTGAGGGCGGCTTGGGTTTTGCTAATCCAGATAATTTGGTAATTGACAAGAGTGGCAATGTTTGGATGGTTAATGATATATCTTCTGACAAACTAAATGGGGCAGTTGCTGCTGGTAGAATTGATAAGGATGGGAAACTCATTAGCCAGTCTAGTTTGCGCGGTTTGTACGGCAATAATGCAATCTGGTTTTTGCCGACTTCTGGCCCGAGTGCTGGGGAGGCTTTCTTGTTTGGAATTGGGCCGATGGAGTGCGAGACTACTGGGCCGTTTTTTACTGAGGATGAAAAGACTTTGTTTTTGGCGATTCAGCATCCGGGAGAAGTCAACGGGATGCGGAAGGATATGGCAGCAGATAACCGCAAATTTGCCATGAAAACTATTGATGGGAAGGAGTTTATGCAGACTCGAAAAGTGCCTGTCGGCTCTAATTGGCCGGGGAAAAAAGTTAACAATCCGCCTCAACCTGCGGTGGTGGCAATTCGGCGGGTGAATTCGCAGCCGCTGACTTAGTTTAAATTTTAGTGCAAAAGGTGTTTGTAGTGAGAACTTTAGTCCTTCAAAAATCCGATGACTTTATTCCTCACTACCAACCAATTTTATTGTGGTCGATCGACCGGACATGATATCAGTAGTTTTTAACTAAAAAATTCCCCGACCCTAATTATATTATCAAAAACCAAAGTTGTGAACAACACTAAATCTACTGGCAGATTAGCAACAACAACTGCTCGCTCCCGAACCCTGCGAACAGTTTTGATAGTTCCCTTCGTCTTACAAATTTTCGCGACGGTGGGACTGGTAGGATATCTCTCATTTAAAAACGGACAAAAGGCAGTCAACGAAATTGCCGATCGACTAATGGCAGAAGTAGGCAGCCGCGTCGAACAGAATCTGGGTACTTACCTGACTGTGCCCCATCAGGTCAACGAGATCAATGCTGCGGCGATCGAACTCGGAACCCTGAACCTGCAAGATTTACCTATTTTACAGCGTCATTTTTGGCGGCAGCTTCAGATATTTGACACGCTCACTTTTACGGGTTTAGGGTTAGAACAAAGAGACAACTTGGGAGCAGAAAGGATCGACAACGGCTCCCTGACTTTGAGAGTATCGACAGCAGCAAGCAACTATGATTTTCGCACCTATTCTACCAAAGAATCCGGCGAAATCGACAAATTATTAAACAACAAAACTAATTTTGACCCGCGTACTCGCCCGTGGTACAAAGCTGCGGTAGCTGCTGGCAAACTCACCTGGAGCCAGATTTATCCCAATACGGCGGGGATTACTGCTTATCTCGGCGCATCTATGCCTTTCTACGACAGACAAGGAAAACTGCAAGGGGTGCTATTAACTAATATTAATTTATCCACCATTGGCAAGTTCTTACAAAGCTTGAGAATCGGCGAAACTGGACAAGTTTTTATTATCGAGCGATCGGGAATGTTGGTCGCAACTTCGACAGGAGAAAAACCGTATCACACCGTAAAAAAAGACTACGGCGCAGAACAAGTTAAAGCAATTGACAGTAAAAATACTTTTACAAAAACCACAGCAAAATATTTAGCAGCCAATTTTAACGAGTTCAAATCTCTGAAAAATTCGCAGTCGCTAGAATTTGATATTCTGGGTAAAAAACAATTTTTACAAGTTCTGCCTTGGCAAGATGACAAAGGATTGGATTGGTTGATTGTAGTGGTTGTGCCCGAAGCGGATTTTATGGCACAAATTAATGCCAACAATACTACGACAATTTTGTTGTGTGCTACTGCTTTAATTGGGGCGATAATTGTCGGTGTTATTACGGCGAGATGGGTGACAAAACCGATTTTATCTTTGAACGATGCTGCGAAAAATATTGCTCAAGGTGAATGGGGAAAAAGTGTCATAATTAACCGCGACGATGAAGTCGGGGAACTTGCAAACTCATTTAATAGTATGGCGGCGCAACTACAAGTATCCTTCACAGAAATGCAAGCTTTGAATGCCGAATTATCTGAGAGTGAAAGCAGGCTAAACCAAATTTTAGAAGCCGTCCCCGTTGGGATATTTGTCGCCGATTCTAGCGGCAAACCTTACTATGTTAATTCTCGCGCCCAGGATTTATTAGGTAAAGGTATCATCCCTACTACTTCTGAGGAAATTCGCGAGACTTATCAAGCTTATCTGGCCGGTAGCAACGAAGTTTATCCCGCTGAAAAAGATCCGATTATCAATGCTTTTAAAGGGGCTAGCGTTAACGTTGATGATATGGAAATTCGCCAGCCAGACAGGATTATTCCGATCGAGGTTTGGGGAACGCCCATCTATGATGATAAAGGGAAGGTGAGTTATGCGATCGCAGCTTTTGCGGACATCACTCAACGCAAAGAAGCCGAAAAATTGGTAGCAGAATACAACCGCACTCTCGAAGTTCAAGTCGCCGAAAGAACGCAAGAACTCAAAACAGCGTTAGAAAACCTGCAAACCACTCAGGATGAGCTGATTCAATCGGAAAAAATGGCGGCTTTAGGTCAATTAGTCGCCGGAGTTGCTCACGAATTGAATACTCCGCTGGGTGCGATTCGATCGAGCGCTGGAAATATGACTAAATTTTTGGGCCAAACTCTCACCCAATTACCCTCACTTTTTCAGTCGTTTTCCCCCGCCGAATCGGAAAATTTTGGCGAATTAATGTATCGTTCGCTACAAAAAGATATGACTTTAACAGCGAAAGAAGAAAGGAAGTTAAAGCGGGTTTTAATTAGTCAACTCGAAGATCAAGACATTGATGAAGCGGATGATATCGCCGACACCTTGGTGGATATGGGGATTTACGAGGCCGACGACTTTTTATCTCTGCTGCAAAACGTCGATCGCGATCGTATCTTAGAAATAGCTTACAAACTCTCCGAAATCTAGCGAGGAACCCAAATAATTAACACCGCAGCCGATCGGGCTTCTAAAGTCGTCTTCGCCCTGAAAACCTATGCCCGTTACGACTCATCAGAAGCAATGATTCAATCTAATATAACAGAAGGCATAGAAACCGTACTCACCCTGTATCAAAATAACCTCAAACACGGCGTAGAAGTGCACCGCAATTTCTCAGAAATTCCCCCCATAATGTGTTATGTAGACCAACTAAATCAGGTATGGACAAATCTAATACACAACGCCCTGCAAGCGATGGACAATCAAGGCACATTAACCCTAGATATCGTTCTGGAAGGCAACTATATCAAAGTCAGCGTTACTGATAGTGGCAAAGGAATTTCGCCAGAAGTCATGCCCAAAATATTCGCTCCCTTTTTCACAACTAAACCCCCCGGAGAAGGCAGCGGTCTGGGCCTCGATATCGTCAGAAAGATTATTGACAAACATCGCGGTAAAATAGAAGTTGCATCAGTTCCCGGCAAAACTACCTTTACGGTTGCTTTGCCTGTCAATCTCTCCTAAACAATTACTTAATCCAGCAAAAATGTCTAAACCAACCATCCTGTGTGTTGACGACGAAAAAGTAGTTTTAAAAAGCCTAAAAACCCAACTAAAATCAGCTTTTGGGAATGCTTATGTTTATGAAATGGCGGAAAGTCCCGCCGATGCTTTAGAGTTAATTGATGAATTGAATGACGATGAAATTTCGCTGATCTTGATTGTATCAGATTGGTTAATGCCAGGAATGAAAGGAGATGAATTTCTGGTTCGGGTTCATCAAAAATTTCCGAACATAGTAAAGATTATGCTGACAGGTCAAGCCGATGAAGCAGCCGTGAACAGGGCGTTTGACGAAGCCAACCTCCATCGGTGCTTGCAGAAACCTTGGTCAGAATCAGAGTTGATCGAAACCATTAAAACGGCCTTATCGCTATGACCAAACAAGTGATTATTTGCGTTGACGATGAAAAAACTATTCTAAAAAGTCTGAAAACTGAATTAAAAGATGCTTTAGGCAATACTTATCGGATCGAAATTGCCGAAGGAGGTAAAGATGCCTTAGAGTTAATTGCTGAATTGATCGAAGATGGCTATGAAATCCCTTTAATTATCTCTGATTACGTGATGCCTGATATGAAAGGAGATGAATTGTTGCGGCTAGTTCACGAACTTTCTCCCAAAACTCTCAAGGTGATGCTGACTGGTCAGGCAACTATTGAGGCGGTAGGAAATGCCATCAAACACTCCAAACTCTACCGCTATATCGGTAAACCTTGGCAAAGTGAAGACTTGAAATTGACTGTGATAGAAGCCGTCCATAGCTACAGTCAGGATAAAAAACTAGCAGAACAAAATGCCGAACTTCGGAAAATCAATCAGAAGTTAGAATTTGCTTTATCACAGTAATTAAAATTAACAGAAGCTGCTAAGCGCTTTGTGCCAAATGAATTTGTCTCGCTACTAAGCCACAATAGCTTGAGCGACGTTCGACTCGGCGACAGCGTGGAAAAGGAAATGTCAATATTGTTTTCCGATATTCGGGATTTTACGACTCTTTCTGAGAGCATGACACCTCAACAAAATTTCAATTTTATTAATTCCTATTTGAGTATAATGGAGCCAAGCATTATTAAAAATTACGGCTTTATTGATAAATATATTGGTGATGCAATTATGGCTTTGTTCGGCTACAGTGCAGACGATGCAGTCAAGGCTGGAATTTCTATGCTGAAAAGTCTCGACGAATACAATCAACATCGCATTAGTCGCAGCTACACACCTATTAAAATTGGGATTGGCATCAATACGGGTTCATTGATGTTAGGAACAGTTGGGTCAACTAACAGGATGGACAGTACGGTGATTGGCGACGCGGTGAATTTAGCATCGCGGGTGGAAAGCTTGACGAAAAGTTACGGGGTGTCGATGTTGATTACTGAAAACACTTTTTGAGAGTTGAGCGATACTGCAAGTTACGCAATCCGAAATATCGGCTGTGTTCGAGTCAAAGGTAAATCGAATTTGGTAACTATTTATGAAGTATTTGATGCCGATGTACCAGCAGTGAAAGAAGGTAAGCTAACAACTTTGCCCGTATTTTTAGAAGCACTGTACAACTACGCTACTGCTAAACATCAAGAAGCAGCAGAACTATTTGCTGATTGCGTGCGAAAGAATCCCCTGGATAAGGTGGCGCAAAATTATCTAGAACGCTGTCAGGAAATGCAGGTAATATTGCCTCAAAGTCGATCGAATTTTATTTAATACAGATGATTCGGCGGTTGAAACCGCTCCTTGTCAAACGAAGTCCGCGCAACGCGAGACTAAGAGATAAAGAGGATATTTAAGCCGAGTTTAGTATAAAGTCCTTGCTGCGAACCATAACTCAAAACTCCCCTGTCCACTCCCAACCATGCAGTTTCCAGCAACAGAGCTCAACCGCAATAGCGGCCACCATATCTGAACTGGGAATTAATTCAATTAAAGACCATCTTGATGCTTCTTCGGGGTTTTCTTCAACATTTAAAAGCGCTGCTGGTTCTCCTGGTGCGAGGGTCACATCAAACCCATTTAAAGGAATAGAAAGTCCTTTGCCCACTGCCTTGATATAGGCTTCTTTACGAGTCCAGCAGGTAAAAAAAGCTGTGGGTTGGAGATGATCTGGAAGCGAACGTAGTACAGAGTTTTCTAAGGGTGAAAAAAACTTTTCAGCAATTTCTAGACAAGAAAATTTTGGATTTATGCCTTCAATATCGACACCAATCTCTCGATTTTTAGTAATAGCAATTAGAGCCATTCCCCGAGAGTGAGACAAATTGAAACGCAGGATATTTCCACCTTGGGCGGCGATGAGAGAGGGTTTGCCGTAGGGATTGTAGTCAAAGCACAAAATGCGAGGATGTAGGTTAAGATAGCGACTCAGAATTGCCCTCAACGCGCCGCGACTCACGATAAATTGCGATCGATCTTTTGGAAACCGAAAAGCCTCAGCTTTTGTGCGCTCGTCGGTAGAGAAAGTCTGTTGTAAACTCTGCAAGCAAGACGGCGTTTGAGCCAGAGATACGCGCCAAACATGAATGGAGCCCAGATCCAATGTGAGGTTTTGCGGTGGGGAATTCCACGAAGGAACAACAGCAATCATGTATTTACCCTGCCTGATAAAAAGCTTCCTGTTACCAAATTATCGCTCTTCTTCTCGATCTTCTTTCTCTTCCTTAGCGCCCTAGCGCTGACGCGCGGCTTCGCCTAAAGCGCCTTCGCGGTTCGTTAAATAAATCCCAATTCCCACAATCAATAAATCCAAGTCTGCACAACCTTTCCCGCTAGTTGTTGTCCCAACCAAGGCGTATTTGCCGATCGCGACTTCAGACTATGCCTATCAACAGTCCAACTCATTTGCGGGTCGAACAAAATCAGCTCAGCAGAGATACCCGGTGCAACCGTGGCGGGGGTTTGTCCCAGACAAACGGCCGGCCCTGTACTCAAAACTCGCCACAGTTCCAAAGCCGAAAATTTGCCAGTTTCTACCAATCCGTGCCACAGCAAAGGCAAAGCTAATTCCAAGCCGATCGCCCCGGGCGGACTATCAGCAAAAGCAACGGTTTTCTCCTCATAAGTATGCGGGTTGTGGTCGATCGCGATCGCATCGATTACGCCATCTTTCACAGCTTGAATCAGCGCTAATTGGTCGCTGAGATTGCCCAAGGGCGGTTCGAGGTGTAAATTCGGATCGTAAGGAAACGAAGCAGTCAGAGCATTTTTGCCGGAATCTTGAGAGTTGCCTGAAATTGCCCCAACATTCAACAGCAAGTGCATCCAAGTCACACTCGCAGTCACGGGTAAACCCCGCACCTTCGCATCTCGAATCAATTCCACGCTGCGGGCACAAGAAACGCGCATAATGTGAACCGGAGTCCCCGCAGATGCCACCAACTCCAGGATTGCCGCCAAAGCCGCAGTTTCTGCACTCGCCGGAATTCCCGGCAAACCCAAGCGCACGGACACCGCACCCTCCCTCGCCGCGCCATTTCCTGCCAAAGTTCGATCGCACGGCCACAAAGCCACCGACTTGCCCAAAGGCTGGATATACTCCAGCAAACGTCTCACCAGAGCCGGATTAGACAGCGGCAAACCGTCCGCAAACCCAACTATCGCAGGGGAGGCCAGCTCGCCCAACTCTGCCATCTGCTGGCCTTTAACGCCCGCTGTCAGCGCGCCCCAAAAATACAAACTGGGAAGTCCGATCGGCAAATTGCGGATATGTTGCTGCAACAAAGCCAAACCGGCCAAATTGTCAACAGGCGGCGACGTATCGGGCAAAATCGCTACTCGGGTAAAACCGCCAGCCGCCGCCGCCTGTATCAAGGATTCCAGGGTTTCGCGCTCCTCAAAACCCGGTTCTCCGCTATGACTGTAAATATCAGTTAATCCGGGCCCCAAAATCAGTCCCTGGCAATCCCGGACTTCTGTGTCAGCGGGAAACTCGGTAATTTTTTCGGCAATGGCTGCGATTTGGCCTTCGGTAATTAGAATATCAGCGATGCGATCGATCTCTGAAACTGGATCTAGCACCCGTACATTTTGTAGCAGTTCGCGGCTCATAAATTAAAATTCACACATAAAAACTCAAACATTTCAAAACTTATATCATGTCGGGTAAAATAACCCTTATAAGGTTTGTAGTGAGGACTTCAGTCCTCTGGTTTCGATGAGGACTGAAGTCCTTACTACAAACTTATTTGCTGTTTGTAGTGAGGACTTCAGTCCTCTGATTTTGATCAGGACTGAAGTCCTCACTACAAACTTATTTGCTGTTTGTAGTGAGGACTTCAGTCCTCTGATTTTGATCAGGACTGAAGTCCTCACTACAAACCTAATTACAGTGCTCCGGCGGCTGTTTGGTCGAAAACGCTGCCGCTCAAATGAGTTGTGACGTTCATCGCTTGCAATACTGGTAAACCATCGGGGCCGTGGGGATAGTCAATGACGCTAACTGCTCCGTTTCCTTGTTTGAATTTCCAGAAATGTTCTGGTTCTAAACCGAATAGGTGGCAAAGAATTGCTTTGTTGATGGCGTCGTGAGCAACCACAATTCCAGTACCAGAAACTGATTGTACTATTTCTCGCCAAGCTGCGATCGCCCTAGTCCAAACTTCCTGCAAATTTTCTCCCTCGGGCATTTGCACTGTTTCAGGAGATGTTTTCCATTCTTCCAGCAAACCCGGATAGGATTGTTCTATTTCTGATTCAAATTTTCCTTCCCAAAGTCCGTGACTGATTTCTCTCAATTCGTCGCGGAGTTCTAGTTGCAAATCGGTGTGATGTTTGAGAATAATTTCCGCAGTTTCTTTCGGGCGCAGCATGGAACTGCTGATGGCAAAATCTAATTTTACGTCCTTGAGAAATTCTGCCGCCCGCCGGGATTGTTCGCGGCCGTTGTCGTTGAGAGGTACGTCAATTTGACCCTGAAATTTACCTGCTTTATTCCAATCTGTTTCGCCGTGACGTACCAGCAACAAGCGCGGGCCTCGGTGTCCGTCTCTCGGTTTTGGGAAGATTTCTCCCGTATGGGCTGTTAAATTCAGCGATTCTAATTGAACTGCTATTTTTTGTTTTGGCTCTGTTTTTTCGTCGCTGGTAATCGGGGAATTTCCAAAATTAATGACGCTAATTCCGCAATTTGACTGTTGAATTGATTGGTAATAATCTGGGGAAATTTCCGACGCTGTAGCGATGAGCGCGCGGTTGATTCCGTTGTGACCTACTACTAGAATTGTGCCGTCCCGGTGGCGCGATAAAAGTTCTTTCCAAAAGTTGCGGGCGCTAGCAAAAACGGCTAATACTGGGAAGTGTTCGATTTCTCCGTCAGCAGATGGCAGTTTCATCGAAAATTTGTCTGGCTGTTTTTGCCACTGCTGATATGCTTCGGGGAATTGGTCGATCGCATCTTGGCGCAGCATTCCTTCCCACAATGGCAAATCGATTTCCATCAATTTATCAGTTGGCTGGAGTTGTGGCGGATTTGTCAAGCGCGACAGGATGATTTCGGCTGTTTCTTTGGCTCGTTGCAGGGGACTTGTATAGGCGGCATCAAATCCTATACTGCTGAGCGTGTCGCCTACTTGCATGGCTGCGCTGCGCCCTGCTTCTGTCAAAATTGATTTATCGAGGCGGCCTTGGATGCGTCGCTCTTGATTGTATGTGCTTTTGCCGTGACGGACTAAGATAATTCGAGTCATTCGATTTTAGATTTTAGATTTTAGATTTTAGATTTTAGATTTAGCCTCTTACCCCGCTTCGGGTGCGAGGCGAGGGGAGTCAAAAAGATTAGCCAGTGAAATTTTACCAGTTGGCGGGATACTCTCGGCTGCAAACGCCTATGATTGAAGACGGAACAGACTTAGCCACGGATTCGCGCGGGACGGAAAAGCAGGAATGACACTGAAGCGGGTATTTTTAGGTATTTTAACAGCGATCGCGATCGCCCTGGTCGGTTTATCTTTACTTGCTAGTTGGAATCAGCCGCAAATTCAAAGCCGGCTGGAACTCTACCAGACTAATTTGTTGCTTCACGCCTCGGAGTGGCAAGCAGACAATAATCAAAGTGCTAATTTAAGTTCGGCGCGCAACAATATTGTCGGTGCAGATCCTTTAAATACGGCTTTGACGCAATATCAAGACGCACGAAACTCGACTCAGAAAACTATCGAAACAACTCAAGCACAATTTAAAGCAATTCAGTCTACTATCGCCTCTAAGTCGGAAGATGGCAATCTAAAAGTTGCCCAAGCAAAGGCTGTGAAAGAGTCGATCGAGCAACAGTCAGCTTTGCAAAACGAACTTGACTTGCGCCTAGGAATTTTGCAGGCAAGCAGCGACAAAACTGATGCTGCACTTCAAACTTGGAACAATTTAGTTGCGCGGTACAAAACCCAAATTGATGATAATTCTTCGGTGGCAACTGCTCAAGTTTTAACCGGAATTTGGAGCAACCCGGCTCAACTGCTGCCCGATGCCGAGCCACGGATTAAAAAGTCTTTGGATGGCTGGTTTCGCTATCGCGCTCTCGCTCAACTTTACAAGCTGCAAGAACGTTCTAAAGAGCTGGCGGCACTGCAAGCAACAGAGCAAGTAACGGCTGAGCAAGCTGTAGAAAAGTTAGCAATTATTGTCGGCGTTCCGACTATATCGCTCTGCATTGGCACGGTTTTGCTGGTTGGTTTGACTGTGCAGTGGTTATTGCAACGAAAGCAGTTAGATGCAGCAGGTTCGGGGCCGTTGTTGGCGCGAAATGCGAGCTTGAGTTGGGATGTGCCCTGGGATGGCGAGATTGTTTGGCAGGTGCTTGTGGTCGGCTTTTTCTTTGTCGGGCAAATCTTGATTCCCTATTTGTTGCTACCAGTTTCTCTGGCTGCTTTGAAACTGAATCCTGCTAGTTTTGACCCACGCGAAAAGGCTTTTTATATCTTTGCTACTTATTTGTTGTTGTCGGCTGGGGGGCTTTCGGTACTGTATTTTTCGGTCAAGTCTTTTTTGCCTTTACCTGATGGTTGGTTTCGGATTAATTGGCGGGGAAATTGGTTTTTGTGGGGCTTTGGCGGCTATTTTGTAGCTCTGCCTTTGGTGGTTGTGGTGTCGCTGATCAATCAGCAATTATGGCAGGGACAAGGTGGCAGTAATCCGATTTTGCCGATCGTCCTTGAAGGTAGAGATAACGTGGCTTTGGCGGTGTTTTTCGGCACTGCTGCGATCGCCGCTCCGGTTTTTGAGGAAATCGTGTTCCGGGGCTTTCTACTGCCTTCTCTGACTCGCTATTTGCCTGTTTCCGGGGCGATCGCAGCTTCGGCTTTTTTGTTTGCGGTGGCTCACTTGAGTGTCTCTGAGATTCTGCCTTTGGCGACTTTGGGTGCGGTTTTGGGATTTGTGTACACGCGATCGCGCAATCTCCTCGCTCCCATGCTTCTCCACAGTCTTTGGAACAGCGGTACTCTCCTGAGTCTGTTTCTTTTGGGCGGCGGCGCGAGTTAATTCGGGCGGTTGTTAATAATTGTGAATTAAGCTTGCTTTTTT
>ENA-OBIT01000122-OBIT01000122.1-metagenomes-genome-assembly--contig:-NODE-122-length-32905-cov-6.70475_pt1 | contig 32905 bp, 25 predicted proteins | sample MGYA00153386_OBIT01 | MGnify analysis MGYA00153386
CTCAAACGATCGCTGATTTAACTTATTAATAAAAGTCACCCCAATCGGAAACTTTAGGGCAAAACTCGACCTCATCAACTCGAACAACTGCGGAAAAACGCTACTCCCACGCATAGCCATATCTATACAAATTGGCCCATGCTGAAATGTTCGATCGACACTCAGATCCCGACCTTGAAATTTTAACTCAGGCAAGCGAGAAATCATCAGTCTAAAGATTTCCCACTGAGCATAAAATTCCCAATCACCTGGTAAATACCCGACTATTTTACTCTCACTTTCCGCTACAAATACACCATCTTGAATGAGCAGTTGTCCGAGCAAATCTGATGTAAAAGGAGTCGTCACAAATCCACCAGCTAATTCTGTTGGCGATAGATTTGTGTAAAGATTCCGAGACTGAAGAGCGAGGATACCATCAAAATCGGACTCGATTGCAGTTCTAATAATTGGGAACATCTCGATTGATTAGGTAATAAAAATGTGTGAGTAGTTGAGCGATCGATCGAAATGTTCACGATCTTAGAATTAGAATATTGTAGGGTGTGTTATCGCGAAGCGTAACGCACCGAAGAGAATAGATCAATTCAATAAATCTCATGAATCATTTAGGATCGCTATAGATGGTGCGTTACGCTTTGCGATAACACACCCTACACCTAAAGCCTAACTTGTCGATCGTTAATATATTTATACGTCAATCGCGATACAGCCTGGACAAAATCGCGGGCGCGCAGATCGTTAAAAGACCGCTTCACAAAAATACCCGCCAAATAGAGTTTTCCATTCGGCATTTCGATAATCCCCGCATCGCCAATCAGTCGCCCCAACGTCCCCGTCTTGTGAGCGATGGCGGCACCTTTACCCAAACCTGCTGGTAGTAGTTTTCGATTCTCAGTTTGATTGAGAATATCCAAAACTTTGCTGCGGCTAGCTTCAGTAATTAATTGACGCTTGGCAAGTAACGCTGACAACCTCACCAAATCTGCGGGACTAGTCGTATTTTCCCCTTGAAAATCTCCGAGTAGACGGTTAATTACTGTTTTCCGCAGTCCCCAATTTTTGAACTGACGATTGAGAACGGCTTTCCCACCCAACCTGTCAATAATCATATTCGTCGCAGTATTATCACTAATAGCGATCATCTTCGTGGCTGTCTGCAACACGCTCAATTTTGCGCCAGGCCTATTTTGGAGTTTGCCCGAACCGCCCGTAATCAAATCGCGCCTAACTGTGAGCGTTTCATCCATCCGTACTTTCCCAGCATCAACAGCTTGAAACAAAGCCATCAAAATCGGCAATTTAATCGTACTTGCCGCCGGAAAACTCTTCTCGCCATTAATATCCAAATAATTTCCCGTCTCCACTTCCATGAAAAACATCCCTGGGGAGAGGTAATCATACTTCGCCGCTAAGGTCTGAATTTGGCTCTTGAGCGCGATCATTTCCTGTCCGATGGGTACGACTCCGGCAAAGATAATCGGACTGATAGGCACGGGTTGGACTCTGCCTGTGCTTGCTGTCGCAACACTACGATCGATCGATCTCAATTTAATCGACCAGCGCGACGGTAAATCGCTGCGAATAATAATATTCTGCGGACTGATACTATAACCAGGTGCGAGTTCCATCACCAGTCGAGTATTCTGAGCGTCTGCTTGGGCAATTCGCACTTCTCGCACTGCTGCCCCAAATTTCTTGCGGACGGTAGCCTCGGTCATTTTCGTACCTGGAAGATCGACAATCAGGCGGTAGGGGCCATCGAGCAATGTTGCTTTGGGCTGGACTCCACTATCGGTGCCAAAGTTTAATTGATTGCGACTAGCGTCAAATTGCCAACCAGTGAATTTACTTGCCTGGGCTGGTGCGGCTAAAAGTAGACACGCGCTGCTAATCAGTCCGGTGAGGAGCCAACTTAATTTCATAGAGTGAGAATGTAATGTAATGGTAGAGCAATTTTGGTTTTTAAAAATCAGTAGCTAAATGCGCCGCTACGCAAATAGGGGAGGCTAACTAGCACGGTTCTAGTCTTCACCCAGATGATGATTAGCATTATTCGGTTGCTTTCGTCAATTGATTTGTCCAGATCGCGTACCCCAAGTAATCGAGCTAAAATTTCTCTAACCCAGATTGGAATTAGATTTAAAGCCGATCGATAAAATATCTGTATCGATCGATATAGTCAGACGATCGACATTCCCGTTATATTAAGAACTATTGCGGGTTGTAAATCCCAACCCCAATCTGTGTATCCAATCGTGTGAGGACACCAATGACTAGAGGCTTGCAAGATCCAGCTACATCCACCACTGAAGAATTACTGGTTGCCAAATTTTTTCGCAGTTCGGTTGGTAATTGGTTATCCGAACGACGTTACTATACTCTCCCCGATGGAGCTACTCAAGAGGTCGTCAGCGAAATTGCGATCGAATTTCTAGCACCAGGCTGTCTGGAATTACAAGAATTAGCACAGTTACATTGTTTGGATGAGTTCGCGCTTACCTGCGGGAGCAAAATTGAGTGGGATAGTAAAGACTCCGTGACGGGAAAAAAAGCTTCAAAAGGAAGTACGTTATTTGGAGCTTTAGGAAATATCTTATATCGCGATCGAGGTTTTGCCACGCCTAAACCAATTACAGCTATTTATCATTTCCCCCATCCCGATACCATGTGTCTGAAAACAGAGTATCAAAATTCGGTATTTGAAGAAGAAATCAAATTAGTCGGTGAAAAATACCGCACTCGTCAAACAATTATCTCTCGTGCTGGAGAACAAGTAACGATCGGTCAATATCTAGAAAAACGAATTAAGCTCTAGACTTACTCACATCTTGCACCAGCGATTCGCACTCCTCGACAAAGCCGAGGAGTGCGAATCGCTGTCAACTGTCAACTGTCAACTGTCTAACTACACCCACCCAGGCAAGCGACAGACTTTCCGCTCCCTACATTTCTCTTGTAAAATATCATTGTGCGATAAGCGCGATCCTTAATTTTTCAAGAGCAGACAACCATGACTCAGGCGACTATGGAACTGGATTTTTCTACCCTAGATGCGGAACTAAGTACAAAAAGTCCCCAAGAAATCATCAAGCGAGGATTGAGCCTGTTTGATAATATTTCCATTTCCTTCAGTGGGGCTGAAGATGTAGTTTTGATTGACATGGCGTACCAGATTAATCCCAATGTCAAAGTCTTTAGTCTCGATACTGGTCGTCTCCATCCTGAAACTTATCAGTTTATCGATCGAGTCCGCAAACACTATGGTATCGCGATCGATGTCGTCTATCCAGAGGCGGCTCCAGTCGAAGCTCTCGTCAAGGCTAAGGGTTTGTTTAGCTTTTATGAAGATGGACACCAAGAATGCTGCGGTGTGCGGAAAGTTGCTCCCCTACGGCGCAAATTAGCGACCCTCGATGCCTGGATTACCGGACAACGCAAGGATCAAAGTCCCTCTACTCGTGCGACAGTCCCAGTTATTCAAGCCGATGGAGCTTTCTCAACACCCGAACATTCGTTAGTCAAGTTTAACCCCTTGGCAAATTGGTCGTCTGCGGATGTCTGGAATTATATTCGCGCCCTGGAAGTACCCTACAATACTCTCCACGAACGCGGGTTTATCAGTATCGGTTGCGAACCATGCACCAAACCCACTCTCCCCCGACAACACGAACGCGAAGGGCGTTGGTGGTGGGAAGAAGCCACGCAAAAAGAATGTGGACTGCATAAGTAGGCTTTAGTAAATTTGTACTTTCGCACATTAGATGTCGCTATTCGCAAATTAGTGTCGTTATTCGCAGGATAATGTCGCAAAACACTTAAGCAGACATATTTTTCGTGAATTCGCAATTTAACGTCGCTAATTTGTGAATTTGCTCCTATTCGCAAATTAGTGTCGTTTTTATCATGAGATAATAATGTTCTTGCAGTCTTCCATTGCCAAAGTCTTCACTATCGAGAGCTACTATTAATGCTCTGAAATTTAGCTTTTGCGTAGCCTCTTCCCTTTCAATCCACCAACTTTTGAGACAGTCCTTTTGAGTCGCTTCCTCCCACCTTTCAATCGCGCAGACCTTAGTGGGGTAAATCTCTTTCAACCCACCCATCTCTGGGAAGGCCATAGCAACGATTGAGTTGGATTGAGATTAGTTGCCATTAGTGCTTTCAACCAACCCATCTCTGGGAAGGCGATAGCAACAACAGCCCAGCCGACAATATGCTGCGAATTTGGCACTTTCAACCAACCCATCTCTGGGAAGGCGATAGCAACTCCCAAAGCCAAAACCCTTATCGTGAGAGCTTTTCAAACTAGGCTTTGGCAAAGCTGCTAAAAACCTGTCTTATAGACTCCTCACAAAGACTGCCTTGTTAATTTCAAACTAGTGAAAGTCTTACTAGCAGAGGGATTCTGGATTTTGGCAAACCTCTAGGGGTTTTTGACCTCGCTATAGGTTTGCCAGTAAAAATTATGGCGGATTCCTCCTCGAGCGGAGGCGATTCAGTAACTACCACTCCGGTCACACCATCTACGTCAAAAAATTGAAGCGATGATGCACCCGTACTTCCACGAAGTGAAAGCTTTACTTGCTGCTGCGAAAGGCACATATGCGCTACTGTTAGAAGAGGGAAATCTCCTAATTCAGCCCCATCCCCACACAAATTTCATATCAAAATTTGTACTAGGTTGGCAGTCAACAAGCGGATAGCTACTAGGGCCGGAAAGCAATTAAACTGACCCACATTTTTCACAGTTCAGAGGCTCAGAAAGCTTGAACTGCGGCGCAATTAATTTATATATTACATTATCTAGGTACAAATGCAGTGAATGGCAAGATCATTCAGCAGAATTTCGTCGAGAGTGATAAGTCCCGATCGCCACATCTTTCGCTCGTTCTTGAGGACTAGCTCTGACTGGCTGAAATCCTGACTCAATTGTGATACCGAGTCTCCGAGCTTTAGAACGGATAGCTTCTATAAGTCTGTTGTAGCTCCAGCGGGAAATTCTCATACGGAACTCTTTAGCATATTTGTTTTGAGCTTCAACAGAGCCAGGACATTTCTGTTTTGCCCTAGCAGTAATCTCACTATTAAGTACTTCTCTCAGATGTGTCAGACTGGGAATTACGATGCTATCTGCTCGATATTGTTGTGCAAGTTTAACAATCTCATTGGCCAATAGACGGTCTACATATTCTCCCAGCTCTGATTCTGATAGCTGATCGGAAATTCCACGTTTCTGATTTTTTTGACGTTGTAAGATATTTTGCTGCTGTTTAGTACGATGACGATTCAGAAGACGGTACCGATCGCCCAGTAATGTCTTGGGAGTGCGATAGGTCAGTACCTCTCCCGTTATGACATTAACAACTGCGGCAGTGACAGGATTGGCTAGTCCGATACTGAGTCCAACCAAAATTTCGGGATTACCTTGGTAGGGTTTATGGCTGGGACGAGCGGGTATATTTTGCAGTCGAGCTAGCTCCGATCGTTTGCGAGGATCGGGCTTTTCACCCTCTAGGTTTTTAAGAGCTTCATCGGATTTCTCCTGTTGAACAAGGGCAGTTCCCTCTGCGGTCATTAAGCGAGTATCGTAAGAGCAGTGGAGGGCAAGATGGTTAGCATTCCAAGGATCGCCTTTACCCTCGCCTTCTGTCCAAATCAGCATGGCTGTACTGAGCGTGAGTAAACCTGGGGGATATGTATCTTTATTCGGTTCATAGGCTTGCCAATCTTCCCAAAAGCGTTGGAACAAAGGTAATTGTCGTCGATCGCAATACAACTGGAAAGGATTCTCTTGATGGACTTCGTACCATTTTTGAATGTCGGGAGCGACTGCTTTGAGATATTTATCCATACCATTGAAGTTGACAGTTATCCGCCCTTTGGTCGTTTTGCCCCAACGGACTTCCTCAGAACTCCCATAGATAATGGGATATGGCAGAGATGCAGACTTAGTTTCTAATTTAGCTTCCCACTCTTTTGCCTGAGCAACATTTTCGGAAATTTGGTAGGTCGCGAGTTCTAGTGTTTCGAGAAACTCAGCCCCTGAGAGATCCCGACTTTTAGGTAATCGAGCATTCAGTTCTGCCTCAAGTTGCTCGATCTGTTCCTTCTTACGATTGATGCGGTGGGCAAATCCATCTGGGTCTTCTTCTATTTCCGAAACTTTGCAGTCATTCTTGAGCAGGTAGGAAATCGCGCATTTGCTCAAGGTGTCTTCGGTATCATCATAAGCAGTGAATAGCTTAGACATCAGATTGTCATCGTTTGATGATTTAGCTTTCTGTTTAGCTTTTTTACGCTTTTTGGCATTGGGAGCCGATTCAACTTCATTTGTTACGGCATTGAGTCGATCGAGAATTTCTTGTGCCTTTTGCTTGATGACATCAAGATTAGAACCGCTAAGTTCGTGCAATTCACGATCGCTTTTGACTACATTCAACCAGCGTTGCTTTCCATCAACCCGATAGCGAAGATTGTTCTGAATTGCCAGCCATGACTTATAGGTATACAGAACCATCGCAATCGCAGAAGAGTAGAATCGCCCAGGTTGTCCTGGATAAACTTTTCTGAGCGGTTTGCATAAAGCTGTAACTATCTTTTTGGAAATGGTACCTTTGCTTTGCCAGATCTTAAAATCTTCCTGCTGACTGACTAACTTTGTCAGTTCGTTGACCAATGGGGTATTACTCTCTGCCATGAGGTGCCAGAGGTGGCGACGAATAGGCTCAGAAGCGACTAGGCGACAGTGAATTGTAACGATGCTCATAAGTTACTAATGATTTAGTACAAATAACTTCTGAAAAATTTGAGGATGGCTAGATCGCATCTTCAATTGCTAGTGAGAACCAAATTACTAGTCTTTGTTTTCAATATTTGGTTAACTAGATTTGTTATCAGCGGATTGGTTCGATGGCTAGCTGCGGTACGATCTATAGTATGGAGGAGCCATTTTTTACTAGTAAGCAAGCAGCAGAGATATCTGGTTGCACCTTGCGTCAATTGCAATATTGGCGGGAGAAAGAGATTGTTGTGCCCACAGTCGGTTCTCAGGGAACAGGACGGAGCATTTACTACAGTCCTGCGGAGGTGGTAGAACTGGGGATTATGGAATATTGCCTAAGATCGGGATTAAACATGGAGATCGCCGCTGCTGCGCTCAAAGCATTAAAGGACAAGTCCCCCGATCTGATTCAGACAGTATCCCAGTCGTGGTTATTGTCTTGGGATGGACACAAGAGAGTGCTGGAGCTGGTCGATTTTGATGAAATCCAGGCGGTGGAGTGGTTGAAAGCAGGTAGAGTCATGATTCTTCTCCGGTTTGAAAAGGTAACTTTCCTTCGATCGGTCAAAGATGCAGTAGCTATTTATCGTTCAAAACTGTGAACTAGACTTTGCCACAATCTAGGCGAAACAAATATCTAATTCCTGTTCAGAGAAAACTTGAGGCGTGGTTGTTAATCCCGATCTCCACACTTCAAATCTAGTTCGATCTCCTCCCCGTGTCCCAAATTGATGGTTGTGCAAATCGACAAAATATCGAACTACTAATTTTTCCAATTCTGGCAATGTCAGGCTAGCTCCTGAATCGGTATTTTGCGAATGAGAACTTCCCTGCATATATCCTGGTAAGGCAGAAAATAGTTGTGTGTTGAGACTACCGAACAGCCGCTCGACTACATGACTTTCAAATGGACGAGGTTTGAAATCGTTGGTAAATCCTAACCGTGCAGCAATTTGTTTGAGGCGATTGGATTGAACCGAAATGCCACGATCGGTATAAAAATGCTGCGGTAAGCCATATGTTTGCCATTGGTGCTGCAATTCATATTCTCCACTATATTGTTTGGGCAGAATTGCGTGACGCAATGCTAGAGCGACAGCTTGAGGATTTGGTGCTTCATAACCCAGGTGGAATCCCATCACACAACCAGAAGCAATATCGATCGCGATAGTTAGCCACGGACGATCTACCAATTCACCCTCTGAATTCACCAGCAAAACGTCAACTCGTGAGTGGTCGCACAGCCAACTTCGATCTTGAGTACTTTTGTTAGGCATGGTCGATAAATAAATAACGATATTGATAGTATACAACAACTATGTATTATTCGATCGATTAATCACAGATTAGTTTTTTATTTTCAGATCCTGAGTCAATACAGTCTATGTACACTAGTATTTAGTTGGTTTGGCTTCAGCGGTATTGTTGCCCATAACCCGATCGATAGATAAGGATAGATGCTCGGATCTAGACTCTAAGAAAGCCTCGAAATCGTCATTCCATAGAGTTTGAGGCTCGATCGAATGCGATCGCAAAATCTCATCCAATCGCTTTTGAGAAATCCCATGCTGTTCGACCAATCGAGCTAAATACACTGATGGTGGTTGAGAGCCAATAAAACGGTTAGTATCTCTTTTCAATGGAGTCCGATTCAGCAAACAATTATATCGAGCTGCTGGAATCCCCTGCTGCTTGCACCAAGCCTCTGGAAATACATGATGAGACTCAATCTCTCCATCAAATGCCTTTACGTCTCGAATAATTTCTCCTGATAAGAAATCGATCGCGCCCTGCTTGCGGAGTAGCGCATTCAGACTCTTATAAATTGCCCCTTGTCTTCGGGTTACTTGTAATAATCGTTCTCGATTGAAATGTACTCCAACAAGATTGGTTGGCACATTTCCCCCTGCTAACCATTGGGGAATCTCGATCGTATCGTTAGCAGTGCGTTTATTCTGCCAATTATTGTAGACCTCCCCAAACGCACAAGACCACCACCAGCGTTCTAATTGAGTGCGTCCGAGATCGTTTGGCAAACCCACAATTGCCAGCACTGATGCCAAAGCTAGTAACTGACTCGGATAGGCAATATCGTCAGGGTGGACGAAGCCCAATCCATGTAAGAATTTAGCAGCTCGATCGAAACCAGCTAAGGTCATCGGGGCAAATTGTTGATAATCATCCACTGCTAAATCGAGAATCTGTCGGCGACCACAACCGACGGATGACAAGTGAATTGCATTCGGATGTTCTCTGACAAATAGCTCTCGACGGTGACAAGTCGATACTAGAGTCACTGCTGATAACCAATCGGTATTTCGTACCCCTTGAAGTACCCCAAATCTGGATAACTGCTGACTAACACCAGAAAAATGTTCGCGGAGGGAAAAATCTTCAGCCGCAAAACAGGCTGTTACTAAGTCGAAAAAGGTCATGGGGGTAGGCATTTCGTGCATATCCTCAAATACCTGGCAGACTGCTACTTTAGACAGTTCTGGGCGCAATTGAATGATTGGCAGTTGATAATGCTCGAATCTTTTGACGATTTCTAATTCAAACTGTCGGGCTAGAGCTAACTTCTCTGGATCGTAGCTCCAGTATTTCTGAAAGCCTTCGCGCCATTGAGCATAATTAAAGATGGCAGAGACAGGAAATAATAATTGCTCGTACTCTTTTTCGCTGGTGGTGCAGTCAATCTTGCGGTGTTGAGTTTTCTTAATTTGCGATCGAGGTAATGAAATAATGGCATCTACTCGCTCGATCTCTGGATTGAGCGCAGCGGGAATATCGATGTAATACCACCGCTCTTGAATTCGATGAGTCTGACGATCGCGAATACTGACTGCGGCACCCGATCGCAAGCACATGAACATACTGGTTAATCGCTGTTGTCCATCTAGGATGAGGCTTTCAGGGATGGGTTCCTCTTTTAGTCGTACACCTTCAAGCAATCGCGGCTTGAATGTAAAACTGCTATTACTATTGACTTTAATCGTTAAAATCGCACCAATCGGGAAAGATTGAGAGATGCTGGCAATCAGCTTGACAATCTGTTCATTGCACCAAGTGAAACTGCGCTGAAGATCGGGCAATTGGACTTTGCCTGTGTGGATCTCTTCGAGCAAGTCGCCGAGAGATTCTTTGGTGTTATCGAACATACCGATCGAGTTCATAGCTACTATTATTGGCACCAACTCTTTTCAGCATAAGTCCTCTGCTGGGTTTCAGATCGTTTGGAGACAGAGAAAGGATCGTGACGATCCTTTCTTATGAATATTGGTAAACAAGTACTTGACAATTTCTCAAATCTTTAAATTGTTAGCAGCTCCTTGGCTTTTTAGGATGGATCGTAATAATTCTGGTGGAATCTCATCAACATATTCCAGAATCAAGTCTGTTATTGCCAAATATCGTAAGTGATACTGATTCGGGGCGGTATAGTCTCTACCGCTCTTAAACCAGCGTTTGACGCTACCTAGAGAGCAGTTGCATAGAGCCGCCATTTGTACTCGCGTTACATCCCATTTAGCTTCAAATTCGCGGGGAGTCATGGCTAACTGACAATTAGCTAGCTTCTGAATCAGATCGAGTTCCCGCTGTGCCAATTTACGCGGCGTATTCATCATCTGCTCTGCCTGTAATTTTTGCTAGATTGGCTTCTGAGTTCTATACGGCAAATACTTCAATGCCATAAGTAATGTACAACACGTTATAAAAAACTACTATACATTATTTGACTGTCTAGTAAGGTTGCGAGGGTACGATAAATTTGCTGGGAATTTTGAATGAGCAAATGAGTCAAACCGATCGAGTACAGACATCTGTTTATTTTCCTAAAGAGGTATATGCCGCCCTGGTGAAGTGGGCTGAGGAGGAGGATCGCTCGGTTAGTAATTTGGTGGTGCGGCTTGTAGCTAAGGCGATCGAAGAGAAAGAGTCAAAGTGAAGTGGGCAATTGGGAAAAGGGGCGGATGATGCCAAAATTGACGATCGATAAGGTGGCGGTTTTATGTGAGTTGGATCGATGTTCGATCGTGGAGTTAGCTCAAGCCGCTCAGAAGTCAATTTTACAAGCAGATGTCAAACTCGATTTGGGCGAGATTTCAGATAGTTCAGAGGTTGAATAGCTGCATCGTTGATGAAGAATACTGGTTAGGGGTTTAGTAACGTTTACAAACCCCCTAAGCTTGTTATGACCTCTACAGATTAATCAATCGGCAATCCGACCAACCGCGAGGTATGTCGATCTGATGATAGAGAAGATCGATCCATTCCCCATCATCAGGCAGATGCTTCGCGTTGACACAAATTACCCAGTGGCAGTGCATTCCCAAAGCAACGCGCACTTCCTTCCATGAATATGTTTGCTGTTGTTTCATCAATCGGTAGGCACGAGCTTCATTCTCAACGATCGAGATTGCGACCCGATGGTGTTGTCCTTGAATATCTTCGAGGGAGATAACGGCATCGATGCTGAGTAATTCCCATACCTCATAGGGATCGTCTAAATCTATGCCGCTCGATCGAGCCTTATCGACCATTTCGGCGAGTCGATCGCTAATAACTAGTCGAACCTTTTCGACGGCTAAATCTGGATGGTTGAGGCTTAAAACTTTGATTCGAGCCGCCATGCTCCGAAATCTTAATCCGATAATTGACATCATCTCTCTCCTGATAAACAAACACAAGATTCCTGCGGACAGGGTAATCTGTGTGTCATTAGGAGTGGATTTGTTATCAGTCAGTCATCGAGATTCCTATTAACTGGGCGAAAAGTAAGTTGGTGACTTACCTGAAATTGAATATAGCATTTTTCTGTCAGATTTTGCTAAGAGGAGACTGACACGACGAGTATCGACGCATTGGATCGAGTTGTCGATCCAATGCCTCTGCTGGCGGAATCGTCTACGGAAAGGTATGCAATTGAAATGGCACTTGCATTTTCTGATGTGTCCATATAGAGTATTTATGTATTATTAAATCGGGTTCATTATAATCTCCAGCGTATGAAATTAGCAGATTTATCCGAAGCGACACGTCAAAAGATTGCGAAAGTCCGATGGGATCGGATTATCGAGAAGCACGAAGGGCCTGAAGATTGGAGTTGCCTCGTTGCTGATGATTCCGATCGAGTAATTTTTGTCAACCGTCCCGATTACGATCCATTTACTCGTCAAATCGAGGATGTTCCAGAGTTTTTAATCATCGATAACCGTCCAGTTTTACTACCGATTCCTCGCAAATATCACCCCAATATTGAGATCTGTCGCACTATTTGGAGTGTGGATGGTAATTCGGTAACGATTTTTTTGACAGACATGACTTTCGGGAGCGATTGGTCTGAGATCGGTTTTCTAGCTGTTTGCGATCGAGTGACAGCAGAAGACTTTTGGCTGGCGATTATTTATCATGAACGATTTGTCATCGAGCCAGATCCTGTATTTAATGGGTCTTCGCTTTGAATCCTGATGCCTTACGCATGTGGTCGAGAGTATTGTGATGAAGGCTCTAGAAGAGTAACAATCGAAGTAGAGTGGAAAAGCATTTAATTAGATAGATCGCAAAGGTTGGGTAGATCGAACCAGAAGATTATGAGGCAGCAGACATTTGAGAATTTTGCGATCGAACAGATCGAGAAAAATTTGGTGAGGATGGGGACAAACTCCCATTTACTCGTTATCGTTGCTGCGGCTGGTAATCCGCCCATTGGTAGTATTTCCGCAGATTTGCAGAAGTACGATCTAGACTATCTCGATGTGAGCTTGACTCTGAGTGTTAGATTGGCTAAATTCCCACATCAACGTCGGAGTAAAGATGTGATGCCAATTTTGAGGGAGATAGTCGATCGAGTAGAGGGATCGGGCATAATTCTAGATAACTTAGGAATACTGTTCGATCGATCTTTGTCCTTACGACCGCTCAAGATTCTTCAAGAATTGGCAAAGAATCGGGTAATTGTAGCTGTATGGCAAGGACAAGTTGTCGGGAGCAAGCTGATCTATGCTGAACCCAATCATCCAGAGTATTGCTGTGAGGCAATCGATAATAGTTTTCGCGTTATAGATAGCAGTTATGAAGTATAGAGATACGATCCAGTTTGAGCCACTCGAAACTACAATCCAGATTGGACAAGCGGATCGGAAGGAAACGGCTGCTCCTTTGGTTTCCAGCTACGTTATTTCGGACGAAATGGCGGAAAGATTGAGCAATGTTTTATTTCCCCAGCTTCAATTTGAATACCCAGCCGATAATAAGGGGTTATTGATTGTTGGCAACTACGGTACGGGGAAATCACATTTGATGTCTCTGATTTCAGCGATCGCCGAACACGCCGATCTGGTAGAGTACATCAAAAATCCCAGAGTTCGTGCTGATGCGGTTTGCATTGCGGGTAAGTTCAAGGTAGCCAGAACCGAACTTAATACGACGATGCCCTTACGGGATGCCATGTGCAGCACGATCGAGACTTATCTTGCCAGTATTGGTGTCAGTTATACTTTTCCGCCTTCTGACAAAGTTGTCAATAACAAGATTCCGCTCGAAGAGATGATGGCAGTATTTGCCGAGCAATACCCACAGCAAGGGTTATTGCTGGTTGTGGATGAGTTGCTCGATTACTTACGATCGCGGATGGGACAAGGTACTTCTGCGGTGATTGCCGACTTTAATTTCTTGCGGGAAGTTGGGGAAGTTGCCAAGGATCTCCGGTTTCGATTCATTGCGGGAGTGCAAGTTTCTTTATTTGAGAGTCCAGAGTTTGAGTTTGTTGCTGACTCGCTGCGACGGGTAAAGGATCGGTTCGAGCAAATTTCGATCGCGCGTCGGGATGTTAAGTTTGTGATTGCCGAGCGGCTGCTGGCTAAGACAGCCGAGCAACAGGTAAAAATTCGCGAACATTTGCTACCATTCGCTAAATTTTACGGTGATATGAACGAACGGATGGATGAATACGTCCGCCTGTTTCCGATTCATCCTGAGTATATCGATGTATTTGAATTGCTGACGATCGTTGAAAAACGGCAGGTGATGAAAAGTCTCAGTCAAGCGATGCAAGCGGTACTCGATCTGGATGTGCCAACTGGGGAGCCAGGATTGATTGCTTTCGATCGCTATTGGGGGATTATGAGCGAGGATGCTTCGTTGCGATCGATCCCTGATGTGCGGGAAGTAGTAGAGCGGAGTAATAAACTAGAAAGTCTGGTAGATCTGGGTTATCCCAAAAAAGGTGCTGCTAAACTGCTGGCGATGCGGATCGTTCATGCTCTGAGTGTCTATCGGCTGGCTGTGGGGAATATCGAAGCCAAAATCGGACTCACAGCGGAGAACCTGCGGGATAATCTGTGTCTGTACGATCCTTTGGTTGCCGAAATGGGTGGCGATCCGGCGGAGGACTTGCGTGGGGCGATCGAGACGGCGTTAAGATTGATTCGGAAGACGGTTAACGGTCAATTTATTTCCTCCACTGAGCGCGATGGTGGGCAATATTACCTGGATGTCAAGAAGACGATCGATTATGATTCCCAGATTGAGAAACGGGCGGAAACCCTCGGTGTCGCTACCCTCGATCGCTATTATGCTAATGCGCTGATGCGGGTGTTGGAGTGTTCCGATCGCACGTTGGTTACAGGTTGTCAGATCTGGCAGCACGAAATAGAATGGCTCGATCGCAAAACTTCCCGCCTGGGCTACCTATTTTTTGGTGCGCCGAACGATCGCAGTACGGCAAGTCCACCACGGGAATTTTATCTCTACTTCTTGCCTCGCTATCGGGAAGCAGAGTTCAAAGATGAAAAGCGGGCTGATGAGGTGTTTTTCAGACTGGCGAAAATCGATGCGACTTTTGATACTAATCTCAAACAGTATGCAGCGGCTCTTAACGAGGCAGCCACAGCCGCTGGAGATGCGAAGAATGTTTACAACAGCAAAGCTGCTGCAAGTTTGCAACTGTTAGTTAATTGGTTGCAAGATAATTTGATGTCTGCTTACGAGGTAACTTATCAAGGTAAAACCAAACCTTTGATGGAGTGGCTGAAAGGGAATGTTTCTTTACCGAGCCTCAACCGCGCTAACGTCAAAGATTTTATCGATACTGTCAGCTCTGTTTGTTTAGGATCGCATTTTAGCGATCGCGCACCCGAATATCCACGTTTTTCGGTCTTGATTACTGAAGAAAATCGCGTCCAAGCAGCCCAGGATACCCTCAGAGGCATTGCTAATCCAAATAATCGATCGAAACAAGCGATCGCCGTCCTATCGGCACTGGAGTTGCTAGATGGTGAGAAACTAGTACCCGATCGATCGCGTTATACCCGTCATATTCTCGATTTGCTTCAGAAAAAAGGACAGGGACAGGTATTGAATTACAGTGAGTTGATTCAGGAAGATGCGGGTGTACCCTACCTGGACGCAGCCAAATATCGATTGGAACCTGAGTGGGCGATCGTGACACTGGCGGTGTTAGTACGTGAATATAATTACACGCTGACGATTCCAGGCAAGAAGTTTGATGCGATGAATTTTGCCGAGCTTGCGAGTACTCCGGTTAAGGATCTAGTCGATTTTCAGCATCTGAAAGCACCGAAGGATTACGATCTGGAGGCACTCAAGGCTCTGTGCAATTTATTTGGTTTGGAAACAGGTAAAGCTGTTGCCATTACCCAAGGTGGGAAAGTGGCGGATGATGCGACTCAAGATATTGGTACCGCTGCCTTAAAAACGATCGAACGGGTGGTTGCGTCGCAGCAAACCTTACAGAGCAAGTTAGGGCTATTTGGCAAGGCACTGGCGAGTGATGGCGAACAGTCGGAATATCGGAGCCGTTTGGATCGGTTTAAAGATTTTCTGCAATCTCTCCAAGCCTACAATACGCCTGGAAAGCTCAAAACTTTTCGTTATGGTGTCGAGGAGGTTAATAGCCAGCATCTAGGCTTAGATACGCTGCTAGAGGTAGAACGGCTACGAAGATCGATCGCCGAATTGGGTGCGATCGCAGGTTATCTGGCAGAGGCGGAATTAATTTTACCGAGTACACATCCTTGGGTAGAGAAATGGAAGGTGGATAAGGACGCGATTTTGGCGCGGATTACTTCCCCAGTAGAGCGGAATAATCGATCGCTAACGACGGAAATCAGCAGTCAGCTACAGCAAACCAAGCAGGAATATCTTCATGCGTACCAAAGCCTCCACGTTGCAGTGCGGTTGGGAAATAGTGCAGATACCCAGAAACAACAGCTTGTGTCAGACTCGCGCTTAAAATCGCTGGAGCAACTAGCAACAGTGCGGATCGTGCATGTCAACCAGTTACAAAAGTGGCGCGGCGATTTGCTCAAACTCCAAAGTTGTTTTGTGTTGACAGAATCTGACTTACAAACTTCGCCGCGTTGTCCTCACTGCGATTTTAAACCTAGTGATGAAATTTCAGCAATCGCGGCTGAAGACAATTTGCAACATCTCGATCGACAACTTGATGATATTTTGGCTAGTTGGACACAAAGATTGCTTGAAGAATTGGCAGATCCGGCGGCTCAGGAAAATCTGGATTTACTTTCCACCCAGCGCAAGCAGTTGGTGAATGAGTTCCGAGCGGCGAAAATATTACCCAATCCGATCGCCAATGAGTTTATCCAAGCCATTAATGAGGTATTATCCAACCTGAGCAAGATTGCGATTTCACCCGTCGATCTGGTCAAAGTACTGATGCAGGATGGTACGCCAGCGACACCCGATGATATCGAACAACGGTTCAAAACCTATTTGAGTAGCCTGTTGAAGGGCGAGGATCGTAAAAATGTGCGAATTGTGGTGGAAGAGTAGAGATCGATGGTGCTAACGAAGGTTTTACAGACTTATCCTCAACCGATCGCCTATGCTTATGGTTGTATTTTACGATCGAGTTCTAAATCTGAGCCAGAACAACTCGATCGAATCCTGCGATGTGCCGAAGTAACGGCACGTTATCTAACGGCGATGGCGATCGCTACCTTTGCGGCGAGGGCAGATGCTAATGTTACGCTACCAGAAGCATTGATAAAATTTAACGGAAAATTATCTTTTGGACATTTTGTTAGTGTTATTCAAGCAGTTGCTAAGTTAAAAATAAATCATCCGCTTCAGCCTCAGTTTTCTCAAAGTTTCCAGGATAAAAAAAGTCCAGCGAAAGAGAGATTAGAACCACTCCTAAATTTACGAAATGAGCTTGGTCACGATCTCCGAGGTTTAAACGAGAATACAGCTAGGCAGACTCTAATTACTAAAAAACCTTTAATTACACTCGAAGAACTTTTAGTAGGAATCGAGCCGCTTTGTGCGTTACCACTATTTATTGTAGATACGCAGAAGCCCATTCAGAAAATCATGAATATTTCGCGATTGCTGATGATGGGAGAGCAAAAAGATCCAATTCCACAACAGATTGCTGTTTCTGAAGCATTCATGGAGAATAAGTGTCTCTATGTTGGTACGAATGCGGGTGTACTGCCACTACATCCAATGCTAGTCTGGGATTTGGAGCAAGATCGAGCCGCACAGGGTATTTACATGATTCATCAAATCTCTGCGGATCGGCTAAATTATCGCTCTCTGGTTGCGGAAAATCAGCCGATAAATCCTCCCGTCTCTGATGATATGCTCTCGCTTACCCAAGGGAAAATCATCGAAATCGAGACGATTAAGCTTCAAGATGGTCGAAGTTTTGCACAAGAGTGGCTGGAACTGCGCGATAGTTATTCATCTGGTCAAATTAATAGCACTCAGCCTGTAGACTGGTCATTACTCGATCGGGCAACGCTCAAGCGGTATACCAATCTGCTGAAAATTAAACTTCAGCGAGACGATCTAGAAGTAGAAGTAGACGGCATTAAATTAGACTGGAACAAGCACGAAGAAGTAATCCGGCTGGTATTTTTTGATGGTCGTGGCGAACTGACTGCTGACGAACGGCGGCAATTATTATTACTGTTTGGGCAAAAGCAACAAATTCGGCAGGCAATTGGTAGAGATACTCTAGATTTGCGAGTCCGTAAAGATCCCGAACAGCGATGGGACGAGCGGGATGAGTTTTCTGGTAACTTAATCGAGGCAATTTTTCGGGCTATCGCCTTTATCAGCAAACACCACCCACTCTTTGGCGACTTATCTGGAGAAAGTCTCCAAGTTCCAACGGGTTCTACTGATTACATCGCTGTCCGCGAAGCATTGGTCAATCTGATAATTCATCAAGACTATAGCGATCCTCGGACTGTCGCCCAAATCGAACTAGAACCCGATCGCACTAAAATGGTCAATGCTGGGTCGTCGCTGGTATCGGAACAAGAACGGATCGATGGTGGTACTAGCACGGCTCGTAACCCCATTGTGGCGCGTGCGCTGAAGCTAATTGGCTTTGCGGAGCTAGCTGGATCTGGTTTGCGGGAAGTCTCGCGAGTCTGGCGTGATGCTCAACGCCGTCCGCCCACCATCAGATCGGATGAGCAAAACAATCGGTTTGCAATCGAACTCGATTCTCGACTGTTGGAGATAGTTATCGATGCTTTTTGGCACAAACGTCTCGGCGTAAAGATTTCCCCCGAAGAGGCAAAGCTGTTAAGCTTACTAAGTGGTTTCCCCCAAGGCATGACACTAGCTCAAATGTGTGCTGGAACTGGACAACGGAGTGAAGACGCTCTCTCTAGATGCCAGCGGTTGTCGCAACAAGCGTTGCTGGATATGGATGGGGAAAAGTACCGCTTGAAAGAGCATTTATTAGAGCTAGCAAAGGAAGCAGAAGGGTAGGCAGTAATGACATCGAATCAGCACTCGACCTATTGAAAACACGACAGAAGCCAGTCGATCTCAAAAAATATTTGCGAGATGCTAGTCTAAGTTACGGGCGCATTAATTACACAGTTTGGAGCGATGTATTTACCTGTCCAGAGTGTGCGGGCGAGATAGTTTTCTGGGAAGAAGCCGTAGATAAAGTAGCAGGCAAAGTCCAAGATAAGTTTTCTTGCCCACATTGTGAGGCAGAAGTGACTAAAAAACGGATGGATCGAGTATGGGTCACAAAATACGATGCGGCTCTTCAACAAACTATCCGTCAAGCGAAACAAGTCCCCGCTGTAATTAATTATACTTTTGATAGAAAAAGTTACGAAAAAACACCTGATGCTTTTGACATAGCCTTAATTGATAAGATTGACGAGTTAGCAGTTCCCTATTGGTTTCCTACTAATTCTATCGAGAAAGGGGATAAAACAGGTGAACCTTTGCGACTTGGTATCACTCATGTTCATCACTTTTATACTAGTAGAAATATATCGACATTAGCTTCTATTAAGCAATTTTTAGGGTCTTCATTTCTATCAACTCTAGGATTCACGTTTTCGAGTATGGTGAATAGAGCCACTCAAATGAATAGAATTCATCTCAAACATTACTTTTTTGGTGGGGGTGGCTGCAACGCTGGATATCTCAAAGGTACACTTTATATTTCTTCTTTACCTATTGAAACATCGGTTGTCGAGCAACTTGAAGATAGAATCGAAGGAATCGCTCGTGGTTTAAAGAATATAACGAGTGAACTTGGATTTTCTGTAACTGCTACAACTTCGGCGAGTAATCTAGATATTTGTGAAAATTCTGCTGATTATATCTTTCTCGATCCTCCTTTTGGCTCTAATTTGATGTATTCTGAGCTTAATTTTTTATTGGAAGCATGGCTGAAAGTATTTACAAATAATAAGCTTGAAGCAATTGAGAATAAAACTCAAGAAAAAGGCTTGAACGAATATCGTCATTTAATAACTCAATGTTTTCATGAAGATTATCGTATTCTCAAGCCAGGTCGATGGATAACTATCGAGTTTTCTAATACACAGGCAAGTGTATGGAATGCTATTCAAACTGCGCTGCAAGAGTCAGGATTTGTTGTAGCAAATATATCTGCATTAGACAAAAAACAAGGTAGTTTTAAAGCAGTCATGACTACTACAGCAGTTAAACAAGATTTAGTTATATCTGCTTACAAGCCTAGTGAGAAGTTAGAAAATAGTTTAGCCCAAGAAACCCCAGAAAGTGTGTGGGACTTTGTAAGAACGCATTTAAGTAATTTGCCCATAATAAAAACGAAAGTGGGCGAATTAGAGTTTATTACCGAACGAGATCCACGTATTCTTTACGATCGAATGATTTCCTACTTCTTCCAGCGTGGCTACTCAAACTCGATCTCTCTTTCTTCTCCAGAATTTCAAGCAGGTTTGAAACAGCGTTTTCTCGAACGGGATGGAATGGTATTTCTCCCCGAACAAGCTAGTGCATACGATCGTAAGCGCGTTCAGACTGCATCGGCTCCTCAGATCGAGCTATTCGTATACGATGAGAAAACCTCGATCGATTGGCTCTATCATCTACTAAAACAACGCCCTTCTACCTATCAAGATATCCAACCTGAATACCTCAAACAAGTTAGTGCTGGTTGGCGTAAGCATGAATCTCGACCAGAACTATCAAACTTACTAGAACGTAACTTTTTACGCTATGACGGAAAGGAAGAAGTACCCAGCCAAATTCATAGCTACCTTTCTACAAATTACAAAGATTTGCGAAATTTAACGAAACAAGATCCCCAATTAATTAATAAAGCTAAAGAACGTTGGTATGTTCCCAATCCAGATAAAGCCAGCGATCTGGAAAAAATCAGAGAACGCGAATTGCTCAAGGAATTTGAGATATACTGCCAATCTAAACAAAGACAAATTAAAGAGTTTCGGATCGAAGCCATCCGTGCTGGCTTCAAAGCAGCATGGCGAGCTGGAGAATATCAGACTATTATTGATATTGCTCATAAGCTGCCCACAGATGTCGTTGAAGAAGATGAGAAATTATCAATGTACCACGACATGTCTCAAACGCGGTTGGGGGAAGGTTAAGCGATGTATAGTTCTGTCACACTGGAAAACGTCGGTGGATTTAAACATTTTCAATGGCAAGAACACGCTAATATTAATATCCTGATTGGCAAAAATGATACTGGCAAAACTCATTTGCTAAAAACTCTCTACAGCTTTGCTAAAAGCTCAGAAGAATTTATCAAACAGTCATCTCAGCCTCATGCTGCTCAGGAAACATTTAGTACCATTCTAGCAAACAAACTGCTCTGGACATTTCAACCTGAAGGTAATGGACTCAGTGAAATTGTCACCAAAGGACAAGCAAAATTAAAAGTAGAAGTTCGCTTGTGTCAGGAAAATTATCATTTTTCCTTTGGACGCGATACAACGCGCAAAATTACCGATTGTTCCTCTAATATTGTCTGTCCAGAAAGTCTTCAGACCTTTTTTATCCCGCCCAAAGAACTACTCACTGCTTTTGATGCGATTGGTGCGGTAAGAGAACAACTGCAAATCTTCGGCTTTGATGATACTTACTATGACCTAATTAAGGCTTTGCGCTTACCGACCACCAAAGGTAATATTCAGAGAGACATGAAAGAAGTTCTCGACTCTCTAGAGGAATTATTTGCCGGAGAAATCGTGCGTGAAGAGAATCGGTTCATCTTTAAACGTGGTCGTGAAAAGTTTGGGATGTCTCAGGTAGCTGAAGGTATCAAGAAGATTGGTATTTTAACCACTCTAATTCGCAATCGAACCTTGCAAAAGGGGACGATATTATTTATGGATGAGCCGGAAACAAATCTTCATCCCGAAGCAATTATCGCCTTAGTTAAGATGCTTTTTAGTCTCAGTAAAGCAGGTATTCAAATATATATAGCAACTCACAGTTATTTCATCATCAAACAGTTCGAGCTACTTGCCCGCGAACACAACCAAAATATTCAACTTTGCTCATTAGTTAAATCTAATGGTAATATTACTGGAGAATTTCGAGACTTACAAGAAGGCTTGCTGGATAACCCGATTATCGATGCGTCCATTCAACTCTACGAAGATGATGTTCGTCTAGGTCTATCATAAGTATGCCAGTTTATCAAGAGTCTGAACTAATCGTTTCATTAGCTGATGATAATCACTTCCGTTTTTGTGATTGCCGCACATACCAAAAATTGAGTGGATCGTATCTCAAAGAAATGGATTTTGGCTGGTGGAATGCTGAAAAAGAATGTCTATACTTAATGGAGCTAAAAGATTTTTATAGCTTGACTGCCGACGAACAACTAGCAGACAAATTTATCGAAGATATCATTCTCTGTGTAGTCGATTGTTTGCTGATGCTCAGTGCGATTTGGACTAATTCCGAGAAAGGGCAAAGCCTCCACGCCGATCTCACTCAAACCTGTCCAGCTTTCTCTCGTCAATTATGCCGAGTCAAGATTGTCATCGTAGTGAAAATTGAAGCCCGTCACGCTCGATCGTGGTTATCACCATTATTGGACAGATTGCGATCGAGAATTAAAAGTAAAGTTAGCCTCCTAGATATCGATCCCAAAAATGACATTCAATTGCTCACCCATGAAGTAGCTAAAAGACTGGGTTTACCAGTGGACTATTAGTAACCAAATTGGGAACTATAAACAGTATGAACATAAGTGATTACTACTGGAGCGAAGAACATCAACAACTTTGCCAAATTGTCGAGATCCAACACATCTTCGGACAAACCTACTGTCGTGTCTGGCTACCCCAACAAGATGCAGTAGTCCGCCTGCGTGCCGACAAACTCCGATCGGCTCAAACAATTTCAGGCTACTCCCCAGAGCAGATCCGCTACATCGCTGCTGCTGCCAAAATCAAAGATGTCCTCTCCGAAGACATCCTACTTGCGCCAATGGAAGCCTCAGTGATTCCCCTACCGCACCAGATCCGCGCACTGACTAGAGCCATGTCTAGTGACACCATCCGCTACCTCCTCGCTGACGAAGTAGGCTTGGGCAAAACGATCGAAGCAGGTTTAATCATCCGCGAACTCAAACTACGAGGACTAGCCAAACGGATTCTAATCGTCGCACCCAAAGGATTAGTCACCCAATGGGTGAGCGAAATGAAAACCCACTTCAACGAAGAATTTCGGATCGTATTACCCGAAGATCTCCACAGTTACCGCACTACCAATCCCCAAAATCCTTGGGCAGCATTTCCCCAAGCAATCTGTCCGATGGATACCGTCAAACCGATCGATAGTCGGCGCGGTAGATCGAGCCAACAGATTGAAGCTTATAATCAAGAACGCTTTGGCGATCTAGTTGCGGCTGGTTGGGATCTAGCGATCGTCGATGAAGCCCATCGGCTGGCAGGTAGCAGCGATCGAGTAGCCAGATATCGACTCGGTAAAGGATTGGCAGAATCCGCTCCCTATCTGCTGTTGCTATCTGCTACTCCCCATCAAGGTAAAACCGAAGCCTTCTATCGCTTGATGGCACTACTAGACGAAAAAGCCTTCCCCAACGTAGCCAGCGTGACACGCGATCGAGTTCAACCCTACGTCATTCGCACAGCCAAACGACAAGCGATCGATGTTCAAGGCAAACCATTATTTCAACCTCGTCAAACTCAACTCATCGCGATCGCATGGCAAGCCAAACACTACGAACAGCAACGCCTATACGAAGCCGTCACCGAATATGCCCGTGAAGGTTACAACCAAGCCGTCAAGCAGAAAAAAAACTACGTTGGTTTTCTGATGATTTTGAGGCAACGGTTAGTGACATCCTCGACTCGTGCCATCCGCACCACACTAGAGCGGCGATTGGAAGTCCTGCGCGAACCGCAAGAACAACTTTCACTATTTCCCAAACTTGCCGCAGAAGAATTCTTCGATCTCGATGGACAAGAACAAGTCGAAATGTTGCTCGGCTCCAAACTCACAGCCTTAAAAAACGAACGAGCAGAGGTAGAACTCTTACTAGAAATCGCCCGTAAAATCGAAACCACCACCACAGATGCGAAGGCTGAAGCACTATTAGACTGGATTTATCATCTCCAGCAAAAGGAGTCCGATCCCGATCTGAAAGTGCTCATCTTCACGGAATTTTTGCCTACCCAAGAAATGCTCAAAGAATTTCTCAGCGATCGTGGAATTTCCGTCGTCTGCCTGAATGGTTCGATGAATTTAGCCGATCGCAAAGCCGTACAGGAGAGTTTTGCCAATGATACCCGCGTTCTGATTTCTACCGATGCAGGTGGGGAAGGGTTGAATCTCCAATTCTGCCATGTGATTATCAATTACGATATTCCCTGGAACCCAATGCGGTTGGAGCAACGGATCGGCAGAGTCGATCGCATCGGACAAAAACATTTAGTCAGAGCCTTGAATTTCGTTTTTAAAGATACGGTTGAATATCGAGTCCGCGAAGTTCTCGAACAGAAGCTAGAAATCATTCTCAAAGAATTCGGCGTAGACAAAACAGGCGATGTCTTAGATTCTGCCCAAGCCGGAGAAATATTTGACGAGCTATTTGTCGAAGCGATGATGAATCCCACCACGATCGAGGAAAAAGTCACAGCCACAGTCGCCGAAGTTCGCTCTCAAGCGCAACTAGCCAAAGAAAGCTCGATTCTTTACGACACCACAGAACCACTAGATCCAGACTTAGCCAGACAGTTGCTAGAACATCCCCTTCATCATTGGGTAGAACTAATGGTGACAAATTATCTCCCAGCCAACGGCGGAACGGCGCAACAACAAGACAATCTCTGGCACTTAACCTTTCCCACAGGCGATCCTTATCGACGAATTACCTTCGATCCTACCTACGCTGAAGCCAATCCGACGATCCAACATTTGACGCTCGAACACCCCCAAATCCGAGGCATCATCCAAAACTTACCCAAGTTTTCCCGCCAGCAACCCATCCCTTGTTTAGATTGTCCCGAAATCGCCGTTCGTGGTACTTGGTCTTTATGGATGATAAATGCTGGTAATGCCGCTGCTCGAATTTTCCCTTTATTTCTCAGTGATGATGGACGTGTCCTCAGTGCCACCGCCCGTCAAGTCTGGAGCTATTTACTTAGTGAGTCCTGGAATGTGACCGATCGACTGACTGGTGAGGCTGCTATCGCCATCTGGGACGAAGTTTTCACTGCTGCGGGACGAGCGGGACAATCCTTGTATGAAGAACTAGTCCATTCTCATCGCGAGCGAGTGACTCAAGAGCAGCGAAAATACACCGAAGCCTTTACCATGCGTCGAACTGCCATCGAACGGATCGGCTTATCACAAGTACGGACAGCACGCCTAAACGCCCTAGAACAAGAACGTCAATGGCACGATCGATTGCAGAGATCTCTAGAATTCGATCCCGAACTCACCCCAATTTTGTTAGTAAAAATATGACATCATGGCGCGATCGAATTCTGTCAGAATTTTTGCCCGATGCCCATTCATGGGTTATCGTGACAGATCTCGATCGCCTGTTTGACGATACAGAGCTACAGAAAAACCTCACCACACGCGGCTATAAGCTAATCTTCTACGATGGGGACTCGATCGCCTTACGCCATGACTACGAAACAAGCCATCGTCTAAAAGCGGCAGGTATGGGGACGATCCTCATAGTGCGCGACGATGCGACGACTGCCCGACGACTTCCCTACGATTTGCTCTCTGTTGCCACCTTATTAAGCTTCGGACTCAGCGATCTCTTCCCATATTTAAACGACCCAATTATCGCTCAATGCCTTGGATTGGATCTCACCCACATAGATATCATCTTTGCGCCTGCTCAAGCACTCGCCCCTCAAATGCTGGGAGCAACAGCCACCAAAGATTTTCTGTTGCGATCGATCTTCTTTCTGGATGCTCATTTAATCCAAAATGACATCGATTTGTTGCGATCGATTCTCCAATTGCATCATCGAGGACTTTTGCTACCATCAATCCTACTCGATCGCTTTATCGAAATCCTCAAAACCAAGCCCCAACTGGCTAAATGGGATCTAAAGACAATTATCATCGATCGTCCAGCTTTCTTGAATTGGTTCCAAGCTCAGTGGCAGTTATTCGCTCAAGAGAAAGTCCGCGAACTCAGATCGGCTGAATCATACAAAACGAAATCTCCAGCCTTGCCTTTAGACAACCCCGATCTTCGCTTCCATATTGAAGAGCTATTTCGAGTCGGACTTTTACAACCAATCTCCGCCCAAAATCTTTCAATCCGAGTAAATGAATTAAAGGGACAATGGCTAGGTAGAGGTATTGCGATCGATCCTGAAACCGATCGTCAACTCGATCTTCAGACAGCAATTACCGAAATCGAAGCCTGTCTGCTCAAATTTGATACCCAGCCACCCAGCCATCAAGACTGGTTCGCGCTCACACCTATTTGGGCAAAAGCGATCGTTCATTGGCACGCAACCAAAGATCGTTGCCGAAGCCTCTCGGAACGAGAATTGGGATGGCAATCTCGGTGGAATACCTTACAGCAACAACTCGATTCGACCTTCCAATCCTGGCTACAGACAAATTACGATGGACTGTACAACTATCCCGTCGGCGATAGTCCCGTCATGCTCCATCACATTCCCAAATTTCTAGCCCGACGACGATCGACCAATCCCATTGCTCTAATCGTTCTAGACGGTATGGCATTCGATCAATGGCTGGTATTGCGCGATGTCTTAGCCGAGCAAATGGGCGCAGCCTTCTCTCCTACCGGACGTGCTACTCTTGCCATGCTGCCCACTCTCACCAGCATTTCACGACAAGCTATTTTCGCAGGTAAACTCCCTAGCTCCTTTGCTGATAGCCTCAACACGACAGCCAAAGAAGCCAAGCACTGGGAAACATTCTGGTGTAATAGCGATAGTAGTCTATTCCGCGAAAATATTGCCTATCTAAATATTGTCGGCGATCTTGCCGATTTAGAAAAAGTGCGCCTAGTACTATCGCACCCACGCCAAAAAGTGTTAGGTTTGGTGGTAGATAAGATCGACAACATTATGCACGGCATGACGTTAGGCACCGCAGGGATGCACGCGCAAGTAAATCAATGGGCACAGCAAGGCTTTATGAAAAGTCTGCTGGAGTTGTTGCGAGATCGAAACTATGATATTTACTTGACCGCCGACCACGGTAATCTAGCAGCAACCGGAATCGGGCAACCATCCGAGCGGGCGTTCGCAGATGTTCGGGGTGAGCGCGTGCGAATTTACAGCAACACCACACTCCGCGAAGCAACCCAAGCAAGATTTCCCACAGCCATCGGTTGGACACCCAAAATTCTCCCAGCCGATTCGATTCCCCTATTTGCGCCCGATCGAACCGCATTTGTCCGTTCCGGCGAACAACTCGTCTGTCATGGTGGGATTTCGATCGAAGAAGTTATCGTTCCTTTTATTAGCATCAAGTGAGGATCGGCATGAACAGATCTACAACTGTTGGATTCAGCCAACGCATCCAACTTGATTGGCTCGAACAAACCGCACAACTAAGTATTTCTGGATATTCTCGCGATCGCATCAAAGGAACCCTCGATACAATGCTCTCCGATAAACTCTCGATCGGAAATAATAAAAAGTCCGGCAGTCGTCAGTTATCGATTAGTACGCTGCTGCGAATTTGGGTGTCTGTACCCAAAGAACTAGAAACATTCCGCGATCGAGGTTTAATCCATTTACAGCATTTGCCAGTAACCGATCGACTTGCGATCCATTGGGGGATGGCAGTAACCGTCTATCCATTTTTTGCTGCTGTTGCCAAAACAGTCGGTCGATTGTCCGATCTACAAGGTTATGTTGCTGCTGCTCAGTTACAACGCCGAATTAGAGAGCAATATGGAGAAAGAGAAACCGTTACCAGAGCTGCTCGACGAATCTTACGCTGCTTTATTGACTGGGGCGTATTGCAAGACACAGCAGAGAAAGGAATTTATCGTACCTGTGCCCAGCTACCTATTACCGATCGACAGTGTGTTGGTTGGTTATTGGAAGCAGTATTGTATTCCGATCGTGTCGGCTCTGGGCATTTTCCCTCAGTAGTCAAATCGCCGATCTTATTTCCGCTTCAACTTGACACCCCAAATTCACTAGATATGTCGCGATATTCTCACTTGGAACTATCTCGGCAAGGACTCAACCAGGAAGCTATTTTGTTGACAAGGTAATCGATGGAAATCCGCAAACTCACTAGTAGTAATAATTGCTCAGTAATATCTGGAGATCGACGGGTAATGACTGAAAATATAATACCAGAAGAATTAGAGATCTTCGATTTCCCAGGATCGCAAAAATGATTTGTACTTTAAATTATCCATGAGTCGCAATATTCGTTTATTTCCAACTTATTCCCAGAAAGAAAACCAGACAACAAATCACTGTCTTTTAATTCTGAAGATGTTGTATGAAGAGAATCCCAAGTTTCTCTCTGAAGCTTTGAGTGCTCTATTAGGTGAAAGCTTTTCTGGCATAGTAGGTGTTCAGTTTAGACAACAACGACGATGGAAGAATACGGAGACTGTTCCTGATGGAGAAATTACTCAAGACCCATTTTCAATTTTTATTGAAACAAAACTTGGAACTAAATTTATCAAGAAGCAACTTTTAGGACATATAGACGTGCTAAAACAAAAGTATGGTCAAAAGGTGCTAATTGCTTTAGGTAATTTTGAGCAAGATAACGCTCACCATCCAGATTTTCCAGAAATTCAACAAGCTGCAAAAAGTTGTGATATTTCTTTTGTAGCCCTTAGCTTCGAGCAGTTTATTCAGTCGATTCAACTGCCATACCTGCCGAAAAACTTAGTTGATGCGGTATCAGATTTAGGAGAATATCTCGACGAAAACAATTTACTACCATCTTGGAAGTATCGACTGGATGTTGTCAATTGTAGAATGAGTCTCGATCTTGTGTTGAAACACAAGGTTTACACATGCCCAGCACAAGGCGGACAATACAATCATCGTCGCAGCTTGTATTTTGGTGCCTACCGGAACAAGCGTGTTGAACAAATTGCCCAAATTGAGGCTATTGTGGATCTGGAATCTGAGGATGAACATACATTAGTTTGGAAGAATGACGATCGAGACAATGGCGATCTTATCAAGATTGCAATATCTCGTCGGAACGATACAGGAGATTCTTGGTACCCAGTCAGAGTATTCGTGTTAGGCGATTTGTATCCTACTGATTTCATCAAAGCAAGTTCAGGCGGAATGCTCGGCAGCAAGCAATATTTCGATCTTGGAAAGTTGAAAGTTGTTAACGCACAAGATCTCGCTATGCAGTTGAAAGGGAAAACTTGGGAAAATTATGAAATCTCAATTGCATCACAATACGCTGATAGCTCATTTCCACAGTGAGAGTATTTATCGCGATTTCACTGAATCTACTTTTAGCTTACCACCGTGGTTATAGAGAAATTACCAATCCATAATTTTTTCATAGAAAAGAAAATCTTCTCTCTCATCTAGCTTTCTTGATTCTCGCTTGATATTTTACCATCGAAGTAAAACGCATCTGACAGTGATGACATCGATCGGCAGTCCATAACGCTGGAATCTCAAACGGCTTCTTGCATTGTGGGCATCGCTCCAATAGTCGCAGACTGTGACGCTGACAAACCGCCACAACATCCTTGTACTGCCATTCCATCCGATGACCTGGACTTTCTCCATAACAAGCCACACAGAGCCGAATCGGGCGAGGTTGAAACGTGATTTCTCGGCTCGGCAACATATCCTGAAACCGCGACAAATTTAAACCGATTAAACTGGCGATCGAACCCAACTCCTCATCAGTCGGAAATGGATTGAAATACAGTTTCTCCCATCTAGCAATTATGCCCCCAATCCCCGCCGCCTGACCCAGCGAATAAGCCGATGGTAGACTATTGGCTTTAAATCGCCGTAACCGTCCGAGATAATGGCTGATACTTTCATGCTCAAATGGTTCCACATAGCCTAGCTGGGGCACTCGATCGTCAATTTGACTCAAGATAACTCTCCCTTTAAAAATATCTGTTTTTAGAGATCGCTCGAAGGCAGTACATTTCTCGATTCTAATGAAATATACTTCTTACCATAACGATTAACAATGTTGCTCAAAACTGTCTCATCAATCTTGAGATGTCCCTTCTTCACAGAATGTAAAACCACTTTTGATATAAGTTCAATCAAAACACCAATCCGCGCTTGGGTATTCACCATCAAAGTTTGAAATATAGTTCCCTCTGACAGATTAGACAATTGGGGAAGTGCCAAAATCTCTTCAATATCATCCAATGTCTTTATGAAATCTTTTTCATCCAGAGCATCGAACTCAAATAATGTTGGGAAACAAGTCAGTAAGTCAAAACTTTCCAAGTTGTCATCCAGCTTTTTGTCACCGATTAAGATAATCGGAACGCCAGATTCCTCATGAAGCTGCTTCAGATCGAGCAAGGCATCCTCTTGTAGATGATGGGCATTATCAATTAGTACAAGCTCAATCCCAAATAGTTTAAGCGATTCAGCTAATCTAGGGCGTAAGTCTTGTCGTTTACCTCTCCAAGCTGCATGTTTAATGTCTTTGAGAATTTGTGAAAATAACCGCTGAGAACTTAAATTCGTCCATGCTTCAACATGGGAAACTTGTTTGATATGTTCATCTCGATATTGCGCTGATGAACGACTCTTTCCCACATTCCTCGGCCCGATGGCTCGACCACAATGTTTGAATGCTCGTAGTTCATCTAACCATCTGGTATATTCCGAATGGCGGTTGGTCGAAATAAAAACAGCTTTGAATAGTTCATCGATCGCTGCCGCTTTTACCAGCAGATTAGTGATATCGATCGTCGGAGCTAAAACCTCGACAGGAACATGAATCGCCAGTTCTGATTGTTGTGTCATGTCTTACCAAATCCTTTTCAGTGTTTGATTTTTAGCAATAATAATTCGATTTCTTTCTTTCATTGGCGCAACCTCTTCCCTAGATAATTGAGGTATGGGCAGATTAGACTCAGGCCTTGGTGCTGGAGGTAGAGACTTCGGAGTCTGAGGCTTTATTTGTTCGGGAGTAACCCTTTGTGGCAAGAGTTCCATCGGTTCATTGTTTCTTACCGATTTACCCGCCCGAACCTTCCGCATTTCCACCACATTTGAGTTCTGCTTGCTTTTTCCTCGCAGTTCCTTCTGCCCTGCCTGTTGCCGTTCCTTCTTGCTCTGCTTCCTTTCCGCTACAAGTTTTTGTCGTTTATCCAAAGCAATAGCTGCACTGTAATTTGAGTGTTCGCGCTTGGCAGTACTTCGATCCTTATTCGATTGTTTCAGCTCATACAGGCTCGAATCTTGAATATCCATGTTAATGGCATGAGCACAACCGATAAATTCGCCAGATCGATCGCCAGTAGCTTGAGTATAAATATATAACGTCAGAACATGGTCGGGATCGTAGTTTACAGTAACAAATTGACCTTCAAATAGCTTTAATTCTTCACATCGGTATGTCAGTGTTTCAAAATAAATAGATCCATGCGCCTGAACGACTCGTTGTTCTTCCTTCATCAATAGAATGTCTAGTTCACGCTCATTTAGCTGTTCTGGCAACTTGCCACCCATTCCTCTTAACCATTTCTCATAGCGGGTATCACGGGGATCTTTAGGATAGGGCTGATGATTATAGTCATCGCAGAAGTAAGCGGCTAGAATTTTGTCAACATCTTCAATAGTCAAGCAAGCTTCCTTTTCTGCCCGTTTTGGGCCATCTTCCTCTGGTGATATGTAGCCAGCCAGAGGTTGTAAAACCTGCGTATTGATTGTCCCAAATAGTCGCTCGACAATCCCACCTTGAATTGGTCGATCTCGCAGTTCGCACTGAAAACCAAACTTATTCCCAAAAGCTTTAATGAGTTTCGATTTAGCTAAATCCCTACCGCCATCAGTGAAGAAGTACTGTAGCGGCAATCCACAGATATCCCACGGTTTCTGAAGCTCATATTCTGGTGGATACTGTTTCGGTAATGCCGCATGTCGGAGCGTGAGAGCGACTTCATGAGATCCTGGCTGTTTGTGCCACAGATGATAGCCAATCAGACAACTTGAAAAGGTATCAACAACAGTCGTGAGCCAAGGTCGCCAATTTAGAAGATTGCCATCTTGATCAACGATCCGAATATCTAGTTTTGTGTGATCGCATTGAACGATCTGGTTACTGAAATCCGCTTTGAGTAGTTTTCCATCTCTGGTTTCAACACTCATCCAAGAACCCGATCCTGGATTTCTCGTTCTCCGCTCCTGCCGTTCAACTAGGGGTTTCAGAATCCGGTAAATAGTTGCCTGATGGGGATAGTCACCTTCTTCATGTCGAAGATCGACTAATGCGTGACGGTGAACCTCTCGCACAATATTCGCCGGAGTAAGCGGGTGCTTACCTTTGATACTTTTTTCATAGATACTGCGGATATACTCAGGCCAATAGTCACCAATCCGGTGTTGCCCTTTGTCCGAACGATCGATTCCGGCAGTTTCATGTAACTGCTCGTCATTGTATCGATCGAGCAACCGCTCTACCTGACGAGTTGATATATCGAGCGTTTCAGCGATCTTCTTTTTCCGTTCCGCCTTCACTTTCCGATTGGGAGCCTCCGCTAGCCACTCAATTAGACGAAAGCGTAACTTCTGTGGATCTGACGATTCAATTAAAATTTGGGATGGATCGGTGTCAAAGGCTCGATCGCTCAACAAAACCTCATCGAATCCCTGCAAATCAGCTTCTAATGCAATTTGGCTTTCATCCATACAGAATTGTCACTACTTTAAAGTGAATAGTAAGAATATATCACTTTATTTCTAGCATGACCAGATAACACTACATAAAATCTGTGAGCGACCGGGAAACTGGATTTTGAAAACAAGGCTGCTTAATAATGATAGTTATAATAAGATCGGGCAATCGGGGCTAAAGCCGTAAAGTATTGCGATGCAGTCAAAAAACGACATCTAATTTGCGAAACAGCCTTTTATTGAAAAACGACACTTAATTTGCGAATATAACTTTGCGACATACAATCTGCGAATTCACTAAAATGTCGTTTTCTCAATAAAAACTTCTGAATTGCTTGACACGCTGTCATTTGAGGCTGTTTTTACTGGCGAAAAGGCTGTATAGATTGCGACATATAATGTGCGAACGTACAGGTAAAGACTCTCCGGTGGCTTCAGAAGCAAGCATTAAAGATTCCAGAGCTTCAACACCATTATTCACCGCCGTCTCATA
>ENA-OBIT01000124-OBIT01000124.1-metagenomes-genome-assembly--contig:-NODE-124-length-32686-cov-16.0587_pt1 | contig 32686 bp, 32 predicted proteins | sample MGYA00153386_OBIT01 | MGnify analysis MGYA00153386
GGTATGGAAGTAATGCACGAACGAAATGCACACAACTTCCCTCTTGACTTAGCTGCTGGTGACGCTACTCCTGTTGCTTTGACTGCTCCTGCTATCAACGGTTAATACCGAATTGATTTAGAGAATAAAACCCCCTCATAATGTGAGGGGGTTTTTGATTTGGGAGTTTAGACCTGTTACATGGGGTTATTTGCAATTTTGTCCAAATTTACGTTTGCCCCTGTTGGGCTATTTTAGCCCAACGCGCCAAAAAGGTAAAAGTACATTTCAAACCCTTGCTAGTCATGCTTTTGAGCTAGGTAAGCAAAGAATACCCGCCGCCAACAAGTTTCAAGGACTGTGGGATGGTTAACTGTAGTGTCGTGAATTCTGTTGTCTATCTCCCCCGAAAAAATCGCTCTCCCTGCGCGGAAAAGCCAATGCCATTGTCCTTAATACAGAGGCTGACTTGGTGAGGACTATAGTTGAGTTGAATCATCAGTTTGTTAGCTTGAGCGTGTTTGAGGCTGTTGGCGATCGCTTCTTGGCCGATCCGCAGGAGGTTAACGCCCAAAAAACTAGATAAGGGTGTGGGTGTGCCCACGATGTCAATTTGGGTATGTAAGTCCGTGCCAGCAGTTAGATTTTTGACACAATCGGCAAGTTGCCGTGCTAAATCGGCAAAGTATTCGTCAGCAGAATAGATCGATCGCACGCAACGCCAAATCGAACGTGCGGACGAGCGGGAGTTTGCCCTGTGGCAAAAATCCCTGGAACAGGCTGAAAAAATATAAAAGGGCTGTTTTCCTAATTTAGTTGATGAGTATAAATACTCATCAACTAAATTTACATGTTCTCCGTCTTAACATCGAGAGGATCGGATCGGCAGTGATTTAAAAATTATTAATTAAATTTGATTTTCAGGTGATGGAAAATCGCGATCGTTCATGGGAGTCCTTTCTATCTAGTCACTCTCCATCCAATAATTATTTCGATAAGATTTAGGTGAACTCCCAGTGTGTTTACTAAAGCATTTGGTGAAATGTCCTTGGTTGCTAAAGCCAACTTCTAGAGCTACTTGGGCGATCGATATTTGCCGCTGTTTCAACAACTGTTTTGAGCGCTCGATGCGATGATGAATTACATATTGATGTGGTGCGAGTCCGGTGGTTTGCTTGAAGAGGCGAGTAAAATGATAGGGACTGAGTTGAGCGATTGCTGCTAGTTCTGCTAGTGGTAGGGGTCGATCGAGATGCGCTTGAATATAATCGATCGTTTGGCGCACTTGCTGATGAGAGAGCTTCCCAGCTAAAGATTTAACTTTTGGGGAATCGACTGTATATTGCTTGAGGATGTGAGCAGCGAGAGTATGTGCGAGCGATTCGCCGTAAAGGAGTCCACCCGGAGAACCAGCCGCGAGATCGTTTTTGAGTTCTACTGCTAGTTGCAAGATCAGGGGATTGGAGTGGGAAAAATGAGGGATAAGTTCGACGCGATTTCGATCGAAGGTATCGAGCGCAACTCGATCTAGAAAATCGGTTTCGATCCCTAGCATCATCATTTCGTTGTTATCGCTGAACTGGTAAGATCGGTGGGTTGCCATTGCCGGAACAATGAGGGTATCTCCGTAAGCATAAGATTCCTGCTTGAATTGTCCGTCCAACCATCGATCCTCTGTTAATGAATCGAGGTGAATCACTAGCAGGTGTTGTAGAGAAAAGGCTTCAACAACTTCTCCCTCTAGAGCATTGATGTGATGGAAATGAATTCCCTGCCACCGATTTGCGCCATCTGTGAATAGAGTTTGATGGGAGAGAGCCTGATGCAGTGTTTCTGGGTTTGCTGCATCGAAAGTGACGATTTCTCGTGTATTCCTGTGTGGCTGTTCATCCCAACTATAGTTCATGGTGTCTTTGACTCGATCGAGTGCTGGGAAGAGATTAAAAACCTGAGAGCGGCTCTCATTCAAATTTTACTCGACCGCCAGCAAATTTTACTCGACCGCAAGAAAATTATACTCGATCGCAAGAATCTACCAAAAATTAGCAAGAACTGACAAGAAATAAAACTCTACATCCCTTAAACTACCCTCAGAACTAAACATAATACTTATAAGTTTGTGGACTAAGTTTATATGTTCAAAATCGATGAGGTGCAAATCGAGCTAGAGCAAGCGATCGCGCTGGTTCTAGCAGAAAATCAACGAGTTTTACAAGCTGTCAGTTCTCCAGCGATCGCCCAATTTCTGCAAGCCATTCCAACTGCAAAGCGCATCTTTGTAGAAGGTGAAGGTCGCAGTGGTTTGGCAATGCGGATGGCAGCGATGCGGCTGATGCACTTGGGGTTACAAGATTATGTCGTTGGCGAAACGATCGCTCCATCAATTCGATCGGGCGATTTGCTAATCGCTTGTTCGGGTTCGGGGGAGACAGAAGGCGTGGTGACGATCGCGACTAAGGCAAAAGCGATCGGTGCTCGTGTTGTAGTAGTTACTACCCAAGCCGAATCCACGCTAGGGAAAATAGCTGACACGCTCATTCAGCTTAATGCGGCTGCCAAACAGGATCGGAGCCAGCAACAATCTCAACAATTTGCAGGCTCTTTGTTTGAACAATCCACCCTATTACTTTTTGATGCCCTCTTTTATGTGCTGGCTCAAAACATGGATAAAAGTGCTGAAACGCTGTGGGCACAACATACCAATCTTGAATAGCTCAATCACGACCAGCATCGCTGAATTCGCACCCTTTTAGTACGAGGTTTACATATGAAGATCCAAGTTTCAATCGATTTGTTATCACTCGATCGAGCCATGAATTTATTGCAGGAAGTTGCTGCTTATATCGATGTGATTGAAGCTGGAACTCCGCTCATCAAGCAGGAAGGTTTAAAAGTCGTCGAAACCTTTAAGCAGCACTTTCCCGATAAGCTGATTTTTGCTGATATGAAAACAATGGATGCTGGCGAATTAGAAGCAGAGATAGCTTTCAAGGCGGGGGCTGACTTCACTACTATCCTCGCTGTAGCCAACGATGCCACGATCGCAGGTGCCCTAGCAGCGGCTCGAAAATACAATAAGACGGTTTGTGTCGATTTGATTGGAGTGCCCGATCGCGTGAGCCGCACTCAAGAGCTGGAAAAACTGGGTGTATCCTTTGTAGAACTGCATTCTGGACTGGATGAGCAAGCCTTGGGACGATCGGGCTTGAGCGAATTGCAAGCCTTCAGCAATAGCGTCAAGATTCCCTTCTCAGTTGCAGGTGGCATCAACGAGCATACCATTCTCCAAGTCGAAGCAGCCGGAGCAAATACGGTTGCGATCGGAGCCGCAATTTATGCCAGCTCATCACCTGGGGAGGTCGCTCGTCGATTGCGGGAAAAGATAACGAGAGTTCCTTTAGTTTCTTGAATCAACGATTAATCGAATATGGAGATCGACAATATGACAACGAAACCAATTGTTTTACTGGTTGGGATAACTGGAATGTTAGGTTATAAAATTGCCGAAGCAATCCTCGCAAAAGATGCGATGGCGGTGAGAGCGATCGTCCGTGCTGGAGGCAGCAGCGACCCTAGCAAACAAGCAAAACTGGACGAACTAAACGTGAGCTTTGTTGAAGGCGACTTACTCAATCCTGCTAGTCTGTCTAAGGCTTGCGAAGGAGTGGAGGCGATCGTCTCTGCTGTCAGTGGTGATGAAGAGATGATGGTTACAGGTCAGATTAATTTAATCGAAGCTGCCGCAGCCAAAGGCGTTCGGCGGATGATTCCCTCTGACTATTCAGTAGACTACCGAAAGTTAGATTGGGGCGATAATTACAATCTAGATATGCGAAAAAAGGTGTTCGCTGCCTTGGAAAGTAGTTCGATCGATTACACCCTAATCCTGAATGGCTGTTTCACTGAGATTCTTTTCGGTTCGTTTCTCAACATTTTTGATTTTGCAGCAGGTACTTTTAATTATTGGGGAGATGGAAATACTCTTTTCGATGTCACCACGACTGACGACACCGCTAAACTAATTGCTGAAGCGATCGCCGATCCCACAATGGCAAATAGAGTTCTACAAGTAGCCGGAGATGTTATCACCATGAAGCAATTGTTGGAAACCTATCAAACGGTTACTGGTAAGAAACTCATCGAGAATCAATTAGGCAGTGTTGAAGATCTTACCGCCTGGATCGCTCGAACAAAAGCGATCGCAACTTCTCCCTACGAGTATCTTCCACAGCAGTATCTATTCACAATGGTTTCCGGTAAAGGCAAGCTAGATGACATTGCTAACGATCGGTATCCGCAGATTGAATTAACTTCCATGAGCGAGTACATTCGTCAAGCAAAGCTGTAATTACTCAGACATTTTGCTTTACGAAAGACTTTTCTCACTCATTTAATCGACCGACCAGCGTACACCTCAAAATAATAAGTAATTAGGAGAACCACTATGTTTAAAGTTTTTGATCGTCGATTCAAGGGATGGATTGCAGCAATTACTCTTGCTCTAAGTACGTTATTTTTGATGCCACTAGTGGCGCAGGCAGCAAACGAAGTTTTGGTAGATTCATCTAACTCAATTTTCAATGTTGTGACGGTTTATAAGGTCGATAAATCAGAGCAAAATAAAACACTTACCGATCTACTAAAATTGAATCAAGAAAACTTACCGCAAGTGAGTGGATTTTTGAATACTTCTATTCTTAATGGTCAGGATGAAAGTGAAATTATCGCCCTAAGTCAGTGGAAAGATTTATCCAGTTTTCAGAGCTATGCGAAACAAGGGCAGCGTAATATTAACAATATTACTCCTCAAGTATTTGCTTGCCAAGTACAACACACGGAAACTCGAAATACGGCTCCCAGTTTTTCAGAAAAAGATACGATTATGTTCAGTCAATTCAAAATGAAACCTGGTAAAAAACAATCTGAACTCACTGCTATTGTTACGCAAGAAATGCCTGGAGTTCTTCAAATGGTTTCGGGTCTACAGTGGGCAGCGGTATGCCCTAGTACTGACAAATCAACTATTGCGCTGTTAGCTCGTTGGAATAGTCGCGGCGATTTTAAGTCTTTAGGTCAAAAGCCTGGTTTTGAGAAAGAAAGTAATTATTGGGAAACTTATGCCAATAACGAGCATGGTCTTTATGATGTTGTCAAAATTATTCGATGATTTCTCGATCGGCATAGATCGGTTTAAATTATAAACTAAACAGGGTGTTGTTTTCAGAGTCTTACTAAAAATTGGTCAACGATCGCGAACATGTTGCTCGATCGTTGACCAATTTGGCTAAAGATAGCTCGAATTGTAAACCTAAATTGAAAACCATTTAATCGGGAAAAAGATGAAGCTTCGAGACATCAAAAGTATCGCTCAATTAACACATATGCAACGTGGAGAAGGATTTTTAGATTACAATTTGCGGGAGCAGTTAAATGTTTCTCTCGATCCTTTCTTAAATTTAGATGACTTTCACATGTCGCTGCCCACCTTCAGAGCGCATCCTCATGCGGGGTTTTCGGCTGTCACCTATATGTTTGAAGATTCGGCGGGCACTTTTTTGAACCGCGATAGCCTTGGGGATAGCTCTCGAATTGCTCCAGGAGATTTGCACTGGACGCAAGCAGCATCGGGGATGCTTCATGAAGAGGTGCCTGAAATTCACGGCGCAGATTGTCACGGGTTGCAGATGTTTGTCACCTTATCCGAACAAAATGAACTCAAGCCGCCGCGAACTTTTCATCTAAGTTCAGCCGATGTCCCTGAAGTCACTCCCGCTGATGGCGTTCGGATTCGGGTATTATGTGGTGAATTTCAGGGTGTTGTCTCGCCGCTCAACGAGCTACTGACTCCCATCACGCTACTTGACATCCACCTCGAACCAAATACAGCAGTAACCCACGAACTTCCCCAGGATTATTTTGCCTTAGCGATCGTGATTCAAGGTGAAGTTATCGTAGAGACTTCAGCCAAGCCGACGACGATTGTTAAACATCAAACAGTCGCATTCGATCGACATGGCGATGCTGTCAAATTCACCACAGGCTCTATCGGAGCGCAAATTCTCTTTGGTGCTGGAGTGCCGACTGGCAGAAATAATGTCTGGGCAGGCCCTTTTTGTCTCAGCAGTCAGCAAAAAGCCAGTGATGCGTTCGATCGATATCAGGCAGGATTGATGGGCACACTTACACCTTCTTTTTAATTATGACCGAACACAATTCGATTACCACCGCTGATGGCATTCCTGTCGGCGACAATCAGAATAGTCTCACAGCGGGCGATCGCGGCCCCATCTTGATGCAAGATTTCCATCTAATGGAAAAACCTCAACAAGGGATTGAAAACCTCTCAGCAGCAGAGGCGACGCGATTAGCAGGGTCAGATCCCGAAGCCAGCGATGGATTTAGGTCATGTGAAGGTAGATCGGTACGACCATCATCAAGGTAATGATGAATATAGCCAAGCGGGAGATTTATATCGATTGCTAAAACCAGATGCTCAACAGCGATTGGTTGAGAATATTGTCGGTAGTTTGAGTGGAGTCCGTGAAGACATTCAAATGCGTCAATTGTGCCATTTCTTCCGCGCAGATCCGCAGTACGGAATGGAAATCGCCGCAGTATTGGGAATTAAATTCGATCTCGCAATGATGCCAGCACTTGGCTAGAATATATCAGAGCCAAAGGCTTCTTGAGAGAAGCCTTTGGCTCTAGCCTCATAAATAACTTACGATTATCCATCTATAAACATCGATCGATAATAACTAATGCCAAATCCCAATTCCTGGACGACTAAATTAACACTGTTATTAGCAAGTAGCCTGACAGTGATGTCTGGGGCAACAGTTTCACCGTCACTTCCAGCGATGAAACAACAATTTGAAAGCGCAATCGCCGATGCCGATCTTCGCACCACTTTAGTTAAACTGGTAATTACTCTTCCCGCTTTATTTGTGGTAATTGGTTCGCCGATCGCTGGATTAATTGTCGATCGATTCGGACGCAAACCACTACTACTAATCACCGCAATTCTGTATGGTTTCGCTGGTAGTTCGGGGCTTTATTTAGAAAGTTTACCCGCAATTTTAGTCGGACGAGCATTCCTGGGATTAGCAGTTTCTGGGGTGATGGTGAGTGCTACGACCCTAATTGCTGATTATTATATCGGCCCCGCACGGGCGGCATTTATGGGTTTACAGGCTGGCTTTATGGGCTTGGGTGGCGTGGTGTTTCTCACATTAGGTGGCGCATTAGCTCAACAAAATTGGCATTATCCATTTGGAATTTATCTGTTTGCTTGGCCGATCGCCATTCTAGTTTTAATGTTTATTTCGGAACCCAACAGGGGCGAATCAGCTCATCCGAATATGAATGTTGAAACCGATCCAGTTAAGCAATCTACGCCTGTAGGTGTCATGGCGATCGTGTATGGATTAACGACGCTCAGTCAAATTGCTTTTTATCTAATTCCCGTTCAATTGCCATTTTTTCTAGATGGTTTAGTCAAAGCTTTGCCCTCTCAAAGTGGCATGGCGATCGCATTTTGTACATTATTTAGTGCGATCGCCTCGCTCACTTATGGCAAACTCAAACAACGGATGGAATTTGTCACTTTCCTTCCGATTATCTTCGGATTTATGGGGATTGGTTATCTATTAATCGGTCAATCTTCCAACTGGGCACAGGTTTTAACCGGACTTGCCATCAGTGGTATGGGTTTGGGGATTTTGATGCCGAATATGTCCGTGTGGCTCAGTAGTGCTGTCCCCGATGCCATGCGGGGTAGAGCTTTGGGCGGTCTTTCCACCGCGATGTTTTTGGGACAGTTTGTATCGCCGATCGTCACTCAGCCGTTAACCAAATCTATGGGCTTGGGTGGCACCTACGCGATCGTTGGCGGCGGTTTAGTTATCGTTGCCTTGGGATTTGCCGTTTTCAAATCTCAAGTGCGTAATTTAACCCGTTCTCGTGCTGTCTAAGCTATTCAATGAGATTATGCCAAAGCATCTAGGTACACAAAAGCTGCTCTTGCCGAGCGTCACTTTTTCAATCGCATTTATTATTTTTAATAGTCTCGGATTAACTACCGTTCGAGCAAAAGAACCAATCCAGCCGATCGATATTCAGCAGTCTGTAGATATTAAATCTAACAATCGAGCCTTTCGATCGTTTAAGTCGATCGCCAAACGTTATAATTGTCTATCGCCATCTGCTGAAGCTAGCTTTGATGAAGTTCGTCAGATCGATAGAAATAAGTTTGCAAAAGATCTGAATGATTGCACCGATCGAATCAAAAATCTAGCTGGAATAGCTCCCGCAGATCTAGAAATATTGAACCAATTACAGACAGAATTTGCCACAGAACTTACCGCTCTCAAAGGTACAATCGAACGACTCGAAACTGATGTAGCAAAATTAGAAACCCAACAATTTTCGACAACCACAAAACTAACCGGACAAGTAATCTTTGCTATCAATGCGGGTACATTTGGGGGCGATCGAATTATTGCCCCTAGAGGCGCGATCGTCAGTCGCGATCGACCCAACGCAACTAGCCTCTATCGGGTCAGTTTCGACCTCAATACTAGTTTCAAAGGTAACGACCTGCTTAAAATCCGGCTTCTGGCTGCTAGCCCTGGCAGCAATGATAATGCGGCTGGGTTTCTAGAGCCTAATTTTGGCAGCGTCCTCGATTTTGCCGTACCTGGACGCGAACAAGTTAGTTTGGGACGTTTATATTACACATTCAAACCGATTGAGGATCTGAGTGTCACCGTCGGCCCTCAAATGGTAGCACCAGATTTTATCGATCGAAATCGCTATGCCAATGCGAGTTTTAAGGACTTTTCCACTGCTGCAATTACTAATAATTTTATCTTGTTACCCAGACCGGGCGGTGCTGGAGCCGCGATCGATTGGAAGCCAAATCAGAGCCAGTTCTCTGTTCGCGCCGTATATATTGCCAGTAGTGGTGCTGCTACTCTCCCCGAAAATCAACAGTTTTTTGGTGGCGGTGCGGCTAATGATGTTCGCTTATTTCCCGTTGCTGGTGGTGGTTCGACAGGCGGATTATTTGGAGATCCTTATTTGGGAGTCATCGAATTAGAATATGCACCGACAAAATCGATCGCGATGCGGTTACAATACAGCGGTGGCGAGCTATTCGGTAGCAAATTTGGCGTGATTGGAGTCAATGCTGAACTAGCAATTTCGCCCCAAATTGGCTTATTTGCCCGCTATGGTTCTGGCTCTTATCCAAATACAACGCTGGGCGATATTCGACCCCAATATTGGTCGGCTGGGATCGCAGTTCAAGATCTATTTACCAAAAATGATTTGGCGGGAATTGGGATAGCTCAACCGTTTTTACTTAGGGAAGTCGGTAATGCTACCCAAACGAACTTTGAGGTATTTTATAATATTCCTGTGAGCCAAAGTTTGCGAATTACCCCAATCGTTCAAGTTATTACTAATCCCGCCAATCAGAATAGTAATGGATCGATCTTTACAGGGACAGTTCGGGCAGTGTTTTCGTTTTAATATTAGCGATGAATTTGGAGCGAGTTTATGCTTGGCTCGAAGATATTCCTCTCGCTCAAACTCGCCGTTCTCATTTTGAAAAAATGGCACATCGGAAGCGCGCGACCTCAATCCCCAGCGTTTCGCAATCGCCAGAACCGATCGATTTTTGAATTCGCCAACAGTATCCGTATCCTGTAGCTATCCCAATCTGTATAGATCTCCGTTTTATTGCTACACTGCTTGAGATCGATATCCATCAAATACCCTACCTTCGTCGTGTCAACTCCTAAGTCAAACACACTAAGCGATTCATCAGTTGCACCCCAAGTTTCTTTAACTGGAGTGGTCGAGCGGATTACCTTTCATTCCCAAGAGAGTGGTTATACTGTCGCTCGACTCCAAATACCCCGCGCTCATGACTTAATTACGATCGTCGGCAACTTCGCTAATATCCAAGCCGGACAAACTCTCCAACTCCAGGGTACTTGGAAAGAACATCTCCAGTATGGTCAGCAATTTCAGGTGATTAAATACAGCGAAACCAAACCCGCCACGCTGACAGGGATTGAGAAGTATCTTGGTAGTGGCTTGATTAAAGGTGTCGGCCCTGTCACTGCCAAACGAATTGTCGCTCATTTTAATCTGGACACTCTAGAAATTATCGAACAGGATAGCGATCGATTAATTGAAGTCCCAGGTATTGGCAAAAAGCGAGTCAAAATAATTCAACGTGCCTGGAATGAGCAGAAAGCAATTAAAGAGGTGATGCTGTTCCTCCAAAGTCATGGGGTTTCGACTACCTATGCGGTGAAAATCTTCAAACAGTATGGAGATAAATCGATCGCTGTTGTTACCAATAATCCCTATCAACTCTCAGAGGACATCTTTGGGATTGGTTTCTTGACCGCCGATCTCATCGCTCGAAATTTAGGCGTAGATCCTGCTTCTACTTTCCGCTATCGAGCTGGCATCAAACATGTTCTGGAAGAAGCTGCCGAAGATGGACATTGTTTTCTACCTCAGCCAGAATTATTAACAGCCTCGACAACTAAGCTAACAACTGACGAACATATTGCGACTGAGAATGCGGTGTTAAAAGTGTTACGGGAAATGAGCCTGCAACAGGATTTAATCCTGGAAACAGTCGAGGAGATTCCGTTGTATTTCCAACCTAGTTTCTTCTACACCGAACAGAATTTAGCCCTGAACATCCTCAAACTGCTCGAACAGCCTCAGTCTGTAGATTTACCCCGCGTCCGCAATTGGACTGACAGATTTACCCAGAGTCAGGGCATTAGTCTCTCGCTCGAACAACAGCTAGCAGTTGAAATGTCGGCGACGCAACGGGTGATGATTCTCACTGGTGGCCCAGGCTGTGGGAAGACCTTCTGTACCCGCACGATTGTCGCGTTGTGGAAGGCAATGGATAAGAAAATTGCTCTAGCGGCACCAACGGGGAGAGCCGCTCAGAGGCTGTCAGAAATGGCGGGAATCGAAGCAAAAACCATTCATCGTCTGTTAGAGTTCGATCCGGCGACTAGAGGATTTAAACGAGGTATTGATGAACCTTTGCCCCATGATGCGATCGTGGTCGATGAGGCTTCGATGCTGGATCTATTTCTAGCGAATTCTCTAATTAAGGCAATTCGCACCGATGCCCATTTACTGATCGTGGGAGATATCGATCAACTGCCTTCAGTAGGGCCAGGAAGCGTGTTAGGGGATCTGATTAAATCGGGCCGAATTCCAGTCGTCAGACTCACACAAGTATTCCGTCAGAGCTTTGAGAGTGGGATTATTCGCGCTGCTCACCAAATTAATCGGGGACAATATCCTACCCTGGAACCGATTTCTGATGCCCCTAAGTCAGATTGTCTGTGGCATAGCGGTGGATTCGAGCCGGAACATGGGGTACAAGCGATTTGCGAACTGATTCGAGATTTCGTGCCGAGTTTAGGGTTTAATCCAGTTACGGATGTCCAGGTGTTGTGTCCAATGACCAGAGGAGTGGTGGGAACGCGGAATTTGAATCAAGTGTTGCAGCAGTTGCTCAATCCGCCCACGCCCGAAAAAGCTCAAATTAATCGAGGAGGGGATATTTTACGAGTAGGCGATCGAGTGATTCAACTCAAGAATGACTACGAGCGCGAGGTATTTAATGGAGATTTAGGAGTAGTTACTGCGATCGATTCTACTGAACATGAGGTAACGATCCAGTTTGAGGGGAGAGAAGTTATCTATGATTATGCAGATTTGAATGAGTTAGGACTAGCTTGGTCGATTAGCATTCACAAATCCCAAGGTTCGGAGTATCCAGTCGTGATTCTGCCGCTGTACATGCAGCATTACCTACTGTTATCAAGGAATTTGGTCTACACCGGACTAACGAGGGCGAAGAAGTTAGCGATCGTCGTTGGATCGAATAAGGCGATCGGGTTGGCTGTCAGACAAAATCAAATTGGGAAAAGATATACCCGCTTACAGGCAAAATTAGGAGCGAGTACATCGTCTTCTGACACGCAAGCTTCCACAAAATAATTACTGGAGATCGCCAATTGCTCATCTGCTCAGACAAAGAAACTAGATTTTTCTTTGTCTGAGTTCACTCATGGCAAAATCTTCCAGGAAAATGTTATATTCGATCTCAAGTGAGTAAAAAACTCGCTGTCCGCCTAGCAAATATTATCTCCATGACCGACTCCCGATAACAGATCTATTCTCCATGACACACAAATTACCCCCTTGTGCGGGGATCTTGTGTTTGTTTATTAGGAAATAGATTATGTCAATTATCGGATTGAGATTTCGGAGTATGGCGGCTCGAATCAAGGTTTTGACGCTCAACCATCCAGATCTGGCAGTCGAAAAGGTTCGACTAGTTATTAGCAATTGTCTGCCAGAGATTGTAGATAAAGCTCGATCGAGGGGTGTGGATCTAGACGATCCCTATGAGGTGTGGGAATTACTCAGCATCGATGCAGTTGTATCTCTAGAAGATATCCAAGGACAACATCATCGGGTGGCGATCTCGATTGTCGAACGAGAAGATCGTGCTTATCGACTGATGAAGCAACGGCAAACATATTTGTGGAAAGAGGTGCGCGTTGACTTGGGCATATACTGTCACTGGGTATTTTGTATTGATGCCAAACATTTGCCGGATGATGGAGAATGGATCGATATTCTTTACCACCAGATCGATCTTCCTCGCGGCTGGTCGGATTGTCGATTAATTAATCTTTAGGAATTGGCTAAAATAGCCCACCGCGCCAAAAATGTAAAAATACGATTCAAACTATTGCTAGCTATGACTTTCAGCCATTGTAACCACCGAGAATGGATTGTGCAAAATCATGTCTCATATCTGTACTTTCCGCACTCTGAATATGGCAAGGGTTCTAGCACTATAAAGTAGGGTGAAATTGAGGATATCAATTGAAATCATTACGCAGTGCGGAAAGTAGACTTTATGCACTGCGTCAAAAGTGAAAAAAGAGGATTGATTCTTCATGCAAAAATACGATTCAACTTACAAGGTAACTTTTTGACATATTCGCTAAACTTACATTTTTGGCGCGATGGGCTATTTTAGCCTCATACAGAAATCCTAATAATTGGGGGAGTAACCACCCATCTATAAAAAAGATAGACAGTCGGATCGCTAGGATGGCGTAACGATCCACTCAAACGTATAAGATCTATATATAAAGATGGGTGTGGATCGGATCGCTCCAAATCTCCCCTCTCTAGCTTATTTAGAGTGACTAACTCTGAATATTCTTATTGTCAGACCATCTATTAAGCTCTGGCTCTGAAGTATAAAGTACATATTAAAAACAGTAGAGGAGATATTACATGGGTGACGCTAAACGACGGAAGTTATTCGACCCTGAGTACGGTAAAAGCCATCGGGTTACTGAATCAATTACACATATTATTGGGATACCAGACGAGCGGTTAACTGGAAAATACGCTGGCATGAAATCTCATGCGAATAGTGTAAAGTTTAGCTGCATGACACCAGATGCTGTTAAGAAAATCATTGCAGTAGCGAAGGAAAATAAGTTAGATAGATATGTGATGGTTAACCCTGAAGTAGATGATAAAGCTGCCCCAATGTCAATTGAATTTGTCACCGATCTGGTTGCTAAATTTATCGATGAAAAAGTTCTACATTCTTGTGCGGCTCAAGAACTTGCCGATATTTTAGCTCAGACCGATAATCCCAACAATATTAAGTATTTGTCAATTATTCACGATCGACAAAATTGCGAACCCCTATACATGGACTTGTTGAAATCGACTGGAATTGAATTGTTTATGTTCTTAACTGTTCATAATCTCAACTAACCATGAAGTCAAAAGTTATCGCCCGACCACCTAAACCTTTAAAGTCATCCTAGCTCGACTCACTTTCGTCCAAGTCAAAGCCATACCAGTCCCAGCCGATTGCCCTTTTAAGCTGCCAACAGATCTAGGGGTCAAATGAGCATCTGTACAGAAACTTACGCTAGGACTGAGAACGTGGCTGGGTAATTTTGCTATTACCTTAGGGGTATGTCAAGAATGTCAACAAACTCCTGAAGCTGGCTCTAGTGTGTGTGTTGGCATGTCAACAAACTTGTCAACAATACGTCAACAATGTCAACATTTTTTTGGACGAGGTTCATTTTCCTGGCTGCTTATCGATCGGTTTGACGATCGATGAGGCTAAATGTAGATTTTTGGCGCGGTGGGCAAAGTAGCCCTTCTAAAGTTGTTAAAGTAATAAGAGCAACCAAACCGCGATCCCAGATCGGATTACTGCCTTAGTGAGCGCGAAACAAACCATCCACGAACTTGCCACTCGACATGGCATCGTTCATGAATACTCCCAACTCGATGAACGGGGCGACAAAATCACCGAACTTGCTGACAATCAAGTCCAGTTAGATGAAACTGAGTGGTTACTTGTCAAACTCGGTCGAGCTGAGGTTTTAACAGGCAAAGAAAACACGCTGCTGCACGCCCAGTACTTGCAGGAACGTCAAAAATGACTTTCGATCCTTTCGGCGATTTTGAGGAACTAGGCTATCTGCGTAACATCGCGGGATTTAAAGATCTGGCGATGGTGAAAGCTCTAGAACATGGTTCGTTTCAACGGAACCTCGATCGAGCTATGACCGAGCTTGCTGACGCTAAATTTATCGAGTACAAGCATATCCTAAATATCCATAAAACCCTCTTTGGCGATCTGTACCCGTGGGCGGGTCGAGATCGCTGGGTAACGTCACCACAGCTCAATATCAGCAAAGGCAGATATGCAGTTTTGTTTGCCCAGCCGCCTTACATTCGACGCGTTACCGATTACGCCCTCGATCGGGGTCGAGATCCGAGCATAATGCGCCGACAACCAGGTTATGTCATGGGGGCACTCGCCCATGCCCATCCCTTTCTGGATGCCAATGGACGCATCCTGATGGTGCTGCATAACGAACTCGCCCGTCGTGCGGGAATAAGTATCAATTGGCTTAAGACTCAAAAAACCGCTTATTTAACCGCTTTGACTCTCGAACTTAACGATCCGGGCAAAGGGCATCTCGATCGCTATCTCGAACCGTTTGTTTGCGAAGATATCGAGCCTCAATAACGTAATTTAATGTTGAAAAATCTCTAGGGGTTGAGTGGACTCGACAACCTCATTAGGAATTTCTCCGAGTGAGGTTGACGGCTGACTGCCTGACACATCTATTAAACCTCTTGCGAAAGTCTGAGAGATTGGTAAAATAGATATAAAATCAACCGATCGGAAGTGAGCTACGAACAAGTTAAAAATTTAGAGCCGACAGAGTTCAAACGCTTATGTGGTGTTACGCCAACGACATTTGAGCAAATGGTAAAAGTAGTAGCAGCGGAAAAAGTTTTAGCAAAAAAGAGTGGCAGACCAAGCAAATTAAGCATTGAAGACCAAGTATTAATGACGTTGGAGTATTGGAGAGAGTATCGTACCTATTTTCATATCGGAGTAAGTTGGGGACTGAATGAATCAAATGTGTTCAGAACGATCGGGAAAGTTGAGAATATATTAATTAAGTCAGGGTTATTTAATGTGGATGGGAAGAAAAAAGTCAAAGAACTAGACTTAGAGACAGAAGTACTAGTGATAGACGTGTCAGAGCATGAAGTAGAAAGACCTAAAAAAAACAGAAGAGGCATTACAGTGGCAAGCAGAAGTGTCATACAGTAAAATCACAAGTTTTAGTCAACAAAAAAACGAAAGAAATTATCTGCATTGTAGTCAGGAAAGGAAAAGTACATGATTTTAGAATCTGGAAAGAGAGCCAAATAGATCTAGGAGGAAAGACAGAAATATTAGCAGACAAGGGGTATCAGGGAATTAAAAAGATTTACGAGAATAGCCGAACGCCAATTAAAAAGACCAGAAAAAAGCCTTTAAGTAAAGAGCAGAAAAGATTCAATAAACAGCTAGCAAAAGAAAGGATTATAGTCGAGCATGTTCACAGAAGATTAAAGATATTCAGAATTCTATCGTCGAGATATAGAAATCGAAGACGGAGGTTTGGGTTAAGGATTAATTTAATTGCGGGTATTTATAATTATGAGCTGTATTTGTCATCACAACAGGCGATCGCTTAATACTTTCGCAAGAGGTCTAATATTTTAATAGCAGAGCATTAATTGTCAGTTTAAGACTGGCTCTTTTAGCTTTGGGCAGCTCAATGAGGTTCAAAATATTTACATCGGATAGAAACTCGATGAGAAATTGATTGTCTAGTAATTAAGATTTTGTACCATCGTTATAGGCACGTAATAGCTTTCTAACATCTTTAGACTCCTTCTGGCTATCTAGTTTGGAGATCGCCGTTTTGATAGCTTTCGGTGGAATATCCATCGGTAGATTTTCCCATTTCATATTTTGAATGCGTTGCTGGACGCGACTAAGACCGTCTGATGCAGTTTTCACATCTGAAGTTTTTTCCTGAAGTTCTAAATCTAATAAATATTGACGTTTGAGATTAACCAACCGATCGTAAAGCTCGGTTAATTCAGTCAAAGATCGATCGAGTGGAATAATTTGACCCAATGCTGGCGTTTGGTTGGCAGTCGCTATCGCTAATCCATACGCATCCTTCTCTCCGGTTAGGTCATTCCAGTAAATTGTCTGCCGATCGTCAATGATTAATTTACCATTGGGATCGAAATAATCTAAGGTTAGGACAACTAAATTATGAACTCCTCCCTCAGTGCCAGCTCCTAGAGCGATCGGGTTAGCTGGATAATCTTCCCCCAACTGTCGAATTTTCTCACTTACGTCTTCACGAAATAACAGTTCATACTGAGTATAGAGACTAGCACTGGCTTCCTGCTGATGATATTGTTTTTCTTGCCAACTCTCTTGTTCTAGTTTCCGAACTTTGACGAGTCGATCGAGGAAATTAAGATAATCGGAGAGAATTGCATCATCAAACTGAGTATCCCCGTAAATCGAAGCCCCTAAATCCCTCAAATCTCCTAAATGGTCATTGTCACCATCAGGATTGAATTTTTCACCTACCAGCTTTTTATTTAGGTTCTTTAACCGACTGGCTTGGCGCAACAGTCGGCTTTCACTATTGGCATAGTAAATATGAATCTTGTCAGGGTGATGTTGCTTAGGTCGATCGATCCGCCCGATCCGCCCGATCCGCCCGATCCTCTGCTCTAGCACTATCGGGTTCCACGGTAAATCAATATTAATCAAGTAGTCAACATCCTGCATGTTTTGACCTACAGACAAGGTTTCCGATCCGATTAAGACCATAATCTCTTCACTTGCAGGTGGTCGATCGATCTCTGCTCGACAAGTGGCTACAGGAGCGAATTTGGTTAATAAATACAGTTTCTAGCATTCGAGACACCATCTACGGGACTAGACTTATAGTGCCTATTTACGACAGTAGAATTAACAAACGAAACAATTTAGGCAGTTCATCACTGATTATAATGGACTAATAATGTCTATAGCATAATTAGTTATGACATAATTAGTCCATTATAATCAGTATTAAACTTAGTTAGGATAAACGTAATGAATACGCAGTTAGTTAATATAATTGTTGAAATAATTTAAAATCTTGCCCTTACAGAAAAAGAATTAATCATGCAGAAATTATCTACACTTCCTCGTCAAGAGCAGATTGAAACTAATAAAAATTTAACCCTAGATGAGCGTCAAGCTTTTCTTTGCAAACCTCTAACAGAGCGACGATCTATCCTTGCTCAACAAGCCAAAGAAATGTTAACAGATTATCAATCTTCTGATGAGTGGCGAGAATTAATGGCTGGAGATATTATCGATGACTAGTTCATTTACACCACAAAGAGGAAAAGTTTGGCTAGTAAATTTTGACCCGACTATAGGTACAGAAATCCAGAAAATTAGACCAGCCGTTGTGATTAGCTCAAATGACGTTGGAGCATTACCAATCAAATTAGTCGCGGCATCAATTTGCTTCATAAATTCGATCGACTGTCCCAGCGCAACGACAATTTTTTGATAATGCTCGATATCATCTTGACTCAGTGTGCGACCTTTGCGATCTTTGAGCCATTTATGGCAAACTTGATAACCACCCACATGGAAGTTCCAAACCGCTTCAGGTACATCCATAAAGCCGCCTTTTTGCTTGTTGATGACTACTTTACCATACTCGTATTTAGGAGGATGCTCGACGAGACAGCTTCATAGATTTACTTCGCGTCCTGGCGATCGATCTCTCAAATTAGCAAAATCATCTTCGTCAGCAAAGATCCCTTCTTTCTCTAAGATGGCTCTCATCCGTTGTAAGCCTTTCCAGAACTTATTACCCTGCTGTTCTTCTCGCTGTTGACGAATTAACTCAATGAGGTTATCTTGCTCCTCGACAGATAAGGCTCGAACGGAATCAACGATTTCTTGAAAAACCATCATTTTAACTCCTTAGATTTCCCTATATAGTCTTTATTGTACCAAAAACGATACAAATCCGCAAAATTTCACTAGCTCTAGATCGGATCGATCGTCTGTCATAATTGAAAATAGATTTAGCACGATCTATATAGATTGAAGCCATGACTCTCAAACAACAAATCCTCGTAAGTATCCGCACCTTGCCCATACAGCAACAGCATGAGGTGTTAAACTTTGCCCAATTCCTATGTCAAAAATCAGCACCTAAACCCTTAAAGCCGATCGGTCATCTGGATGCGATCGAGGGTGCGATCGTAACGTCTCAATAACCGCTGGTAAATCAGGGGGTTGCCAAAAGAGCAAAAATCTGGTTTAACAAAGAGATGAGTATAAACAGCGATACTACCCCCGCCGAAATAAATACCCCAACCACAGAGGTAGAAGGTTTGCGGCGACTGGTAGAAGAACAAAGAAAGCTCATTGACAAACTATCGAAGCAGCTCCAGAATCAGAAAGAAAGAATAGAACAGTTAGAAGCAGAATTAAGAGCGAAAAAGAAACTGAAAGGGAAACCCAGACTAAGTGCCAGTATCCTAAATCAGCCCGAATCACTTGAGCCAAACCCCGAAAAAAGAGCAGGTTCGGATAAGAAAAGTAAAAAATCCAGCTTTGAGATCGACGAAGAAATAACTATTCAACCTGAAAGTATTCCTGAGAATGCTAAATTCAACGGTTATCGGAGTTACGACGTACAAGAGCTAATAATCAAGCGGCATAATATCCGATTTGAGCTAGCAGAGTACATCACAGAGGATGGAAAAACGGTAGTGGGAGAGTTACCCAAAGAATACCAAGGAAGACATTATGGGCCAGGATTGGTGTGTTATGTGATGTATCAGCACTACCAGTGCCGAGTGCCACAACCATTGATTTACGAGCAACTTAGAGAATGGGGAATAGACATTTCTACAGGACAAGTAAATCGGCTCTTAAATGAAGAGCATCAGATGTTTGAACAAGAACAACACCAGGTACTAAAAGCCGGAATAGAAACAGCAACATACATCCATACCGATGATACTGGAGCAAGACACAACGGGAAGAATGGATATTGCACAGTAATTGGGAATGATGACTTCGCTTATTTCCACAGCAGTGACTCGAAAAGTCGAGAAAACTTCCTAGAAATATTGCAGGCGGGTGGTAAAAAATATGTATTAAATGATGATGCAAAAGTATATCTAGAGAAATATCAGCTCCCACAGAAACATCTGATTGAGCTAGGGTTTTCGGATGAGCCATTAGCAACGACGAAAGAAGAATGGGGCGAGCATTTATTGTCGCTGGGAATAAAGAATGTAAAAACAGTCAGAGTACTAACCGCAGCGGCATTGATAGGCGGTTTGAATATAGCAGGTAGAAGCGAAACATTGAGAATCCTCAGCGATGGGGCAGGACAATTCAATGTGATGCAGCATGGATTATGCTGGGTTCATATTGAGAGAGGTTTGAGAAAGTTAGAAGCTGATAACGAGCAAGAGCGAGAGAATATTGTCGAAATGCAAGGATTGTTATGGGACTACTATCAAGAATTAAAACAATACCAACAGCAGCCCAGCCAGGAGATTTCATTAAGTCTACAAGATAGATTTAATGAGATATTCGGGCGTTGTTACATCCGGCATTGGTTATTAAACAATGTCCTTAATCAAATCAGAAAGCGTAAAATTGAACTATTACGGGTACTGGATTGTCCAGAATTTCCCCTACATAATAATGCCGCAGAAACGGATATTAGAGAATATGTGACTCGCCGGAAAATTAGTGGTGGCACACGTTCTGAACTAGGCAGAAAAGCTAGAGATACATTTGTTGGTTTGAAAAAGACTTGCAGAAAGTTAGGGATTTCGTTTTGGAATTATCTCACGTCTAGACTACATGGTGAGGAGCAAGTACTATCGTTATCCGATCTGATTCGAGCTAAAGCTGCGGCGAAGATTGCCGCTCCGACTTAGAGGATGTTTGGAAATACGGAGAGTATAAAATATTCAGGCAAGTCTCCGTAGCATGAGTCGAATCATGGCAATATGAATGAAAGCCTCGGAGGAAGAAGGTAAACGCTCATAATCAACATTGAGACGACGACACCAGTGCAACCAACCGTATGTGCGTTCCACAGTCCAACGTTTAGGCAGAAGGACAAAACCTTTACTACCATTGGGTCGAAGGACAACATCAACAATCCAGTGACAAATATCCATCACCCAGTGGAGAAAATCTGAGCCAGAGAAACCACCATCAAAAAGGCAGCTTTTGGGGGGAAGATTCCCCCCAAAACGTGCCGCCCAGATTCGGGCTAGTCGAGGAACACGATCGCGTTCTTCATTCATCTTCGTGAGCAGTTGTTTTGCGCCATCCCGTTCTTGAACGTCAGCAGCAACTACTTTAACCATTAATAGTAATCCCAATGTATCCACCATCGTGAATCGTTTTCGCCCTTTCGTTTTTTTCCCTGCATCATACCCAACTGAATCACTTACCATGACTGCTGTAGGCACTGTTTGTGAATCGACACTGGCCACACTGGGAGTAGAATTGCGGCCTTCTGATACCCTTACCCACTCTCCTAAACGATCGTTAATCCGTTTCCAACTACCATCCTTGCTCCACTTGCTGAAATAGTAGTAGACAGTCGAATACGGTGGGTATTCTTTGGGCATCAACCGCCAAGCACAACTACTCACCAAGACATATAGAATTCCTTGAATGACCAACATCATATTCACTGTTCGTGGTCGGCCTGTCTCTGTTTCTGGCGGCAATAGTGACTCTAGCAAATCATACTGTTCCAATGTTAATTCTGTGGTGTAGGCTTGAGACATGGCTTCCTTGATTGCTGTTTAGACTTTGAATTTTATCCAGCCTAACAATTCTCGGAAGCTTTTTCTGTACTAGTGCTCGTTTATACTTTTCAAACATCCTCTTAGCCTTTTTCGACAACTCTCAAGAAACGTGCTGTATTGATCTTGATAGGGTGTCTTTGCCGCCACCATATTTTTGGCTGCCAGTGTTTATTGAGATGTTACGGTGATTAGTCAGAATATTACTAATAAAGCTACCTGCAATGTTACATTAACAGTTCCTTACGAGGATATTTTCTACAGCGAGGCGGATATGAAGTCGCTCAAGCGAGAAGAAGCAGCACCACCAGCTATTGATATGCTTAACTTTTTTGTCGATTTGGGGTATCTAAAAGTTAGTGAAAAGCAGGAAAAGAGATCGGTAGGTTCTTTCACAACGTTTTCATTCCCAGCATTTATTAGACAATACAATCTAACTGAAACTGGCAAACAAAACTTTGGTCTAGATATGAAATTGGCTTTCTGTCCCGTCAAAGGTCATGAGTTAACGAAGGTAGTTAAATTTGATGAGCCAGTAGAACGAGATGGAATGAAAGTAGTCAATATAGAGTTTAATTATAAAGACACTGTAGTTGCAGAATGGACTAAGAAACCAGAATTTATTAAGTTGTTTCCAAATGAAAGCAAAATTATAGGTATAAAAAAATGTGGTAGTGCCGTTCTGAAGTTAACTAGTGAAGGGTGGGAAGTTGTTAGTACTTTCTTGAATTGAAAATATCAAGGGGTTGAGTTGAGATAACTGTAAAAAAGTGCCACTTACAATAGCAGGTATTATTTTTAGATGTTTTGAGGAGCATTAACAGACACCAAGACACCAAGCCACCATTTAGAGCCATTTCATATCTGCTATTAGGTATTAGCAGATATGAAAGCCGTGAGAAAATGATAATCTTGAAACCTTTCGATAATAAGTATTTCAAGCAAAGTACATAATTTTACACATATCTCAGTTCGACTCCAACAAGCGTTGGCGGGACACGCACAAACTGTCCGCGATCTCAGCATAATGTGATTTCTCGGTCGAATAGCCGAAGCAGGGCTATTTCATTCTAAATAAAACCTTTAGTAGTTGAAGACCAAAGCCAGACTTGCGTTGAGCTTGAGCCATATTGTTGAATCCCTGCCCTCGATAAAGATTGAGAGCAAAATTACGAGCTAACGCGAAGAGATTTGGCAGGGGATGAACACGAATACGTGAATCATCTTCTCCGCGTGGCGGGTCACCCGCAACGCATTGAGTCACATCACGAACATAATGAACTTTATTCTCGACATGCCAATAATCCCGAATGCGTCGAGTAAACTGTTCTACTGTTTCATTCAAAGAACTGAGGTAATAGCGAGTTTGTGGTTTTTTAATCATCAGATATTTATCATTATGTAAATGACGATAGCTAGTAACTCGAATAATACTAGTTAATCCTTCCCACTCTGCCGCTGCTGGTAAATTATCTAGAGTTCTCCAACGTCTTTCTTTTTAGCTTGCTAACAATTTACTTCTACCCTCTCGATCTGCGACCCGACAAGGCTGTCATTTCACCCGCCGATGTCATTGTTGTCTAACATTGTAGTCAGTAGCGGTGTTTGACGCAGCTTGACGCAGTTCGACGCAGTTCGATCAAAACCCAGCTTAAGTTGACGCAGCTTGACGCACTGCGGCTTAAGTTGGGTTTTAAGTTGGCAACTTAACTTGAGTTGGCAACTTAACTTAAGTTGGGTTTTTAAGTTGCAACTTAACTTAAGTTGGTAACTTAAGCTGGTTTGAATTGGTTCGACATGGCGTGAGTTGGCAACTCACCTCAGTTAAGTTGCCAACTCACGCTGGCGAGGGCGGCGCAGCGGTACGGAACTTGGGTTCAACTCTAGAAATGGGGTAACAAGCTATATTTTCCAAACATCCTCTAAAACGTTTATCCAAACTATCTCCGTAATAACGTTATTGCAGACTGTCACTAAACTCGGTAAATATATATTATTTACTAACAGTTAGAGGTTGTTGACTCATTCGATGCCAAAGTGAGTAAATATCATTAAATCGATCGTCATATACATTCAGGCTATTTGGTGGTTTAACAACCGAATGGAACCGCACACATCGCTCGTTTTTATCGGACAACTTATCATACATAAATTTTTTTAATTCTTCTGTAAAATAGTTGGCAGTGCCACCAGATAAACAGATCGTGTAAGATTGAGATGGCATCATTTCCTCTAGCCACACAGATAATTTTAACCAGTACTCATCAGTAGCTAGATCGATACTTTTAATCAGGCATTTTAACTCAACTTCCCGATCTACACCACTACAGCGAAGTAGTCCACTGAGAACTTTTTCAATACTTAATTTTAATTCTTTTATTCGCTCTTTGGATTTTTTAATATCAGCCTCTATTGAGGAGCGTTCCGAGTAATATGTCGCTGAAGTTGCCAACTTTCGTTGTGAATCGACAAGCCATCCAGTATATAATTCCAGGGATTTTTTATCTCCTTTATATTCAAAGACTGGCTCAATCATCTCTTCGATTTTATAACCAGTCTTACCTGCGATATTTTTAAGCAACTCAGAGAAGCCCAGATCGCTCATATGAGGTCGATTAACTATGCCATTGTTTGATGATAAAATGCTGGTGTTACGAAAGCCTAGCATGACAACTGTAATTATGTCATTTTTTTCAAGCTCTAGATTTTGTCCCAATAAAATTCCCATTCCTTCGGGATAAGGGTTGACCTGTAATAACTTAACTTTAATTTTTCCTCTAGGCGTATTCAAATCCTTAATTGCAGCATTTAATCGCTCGATCGTAATGTTTCTATGGTCCCATTCAGCAGGTGGAAGCACAAATGATAATGATAAATTAAATTTATCCGGTAGGCTAAATTTTTGCGCGATTATCCCTATAGCTGCACAAATTTTAGGCACGGCAGTTGCAAACTTAGCTGGTTTAAGTTGATTAGTAGCGTCGAATCTAATCTCTGCTAAATTACCAACTGCGTAATGTTTTTCGCCAAACTCGATCCAGGTACTATGCTCATCAAAGTTTGGATTTAAAGGTAGTAATTCTTGATTGGAAACTATAACACAGTGGGGCTTCATTAGTAATGCCTTACATTCTGGTCGTCCACTGACACTACCAACTACTTTAGTGCCCGAGGCACCGAGATCTACTGCTAGAAATAAATGGGGGATTTGGTTCTTCATTTTAGAAATTAAGGTGTGCAGGTGAAGTAAGATCTCCAATTGAATAGGAGGAGTCATCATTTGCATCTGCGTCCTCATCTTCTTCAGATGTCGAAGAGGGAGGAGCGAACGGAGCAGTTTGATAGGTTCTTGGAGGCAATAATGATAAATCAACACTTGGTAAAGATCTGGAGGGTTGCTCTATCTGTTCAAAAATTCGATAACGATCGATCAGATAACTTTTCCGGCTATCTAGTTCTCTAGTTGCATCAGCTAAAGCCATCTCTTTTTCTTGTCTAGAGACATTTTGTTTTTGGGCAATTGCAATTGGGTAAAAATAGGCTGTTATCGCTGCTAGTACTTGTCCCTTCGCATCTCCAGTAGACTTCAAGTAGTCAGCAAGTAGAACATGATCGGGATGATTGTCTAAAATTTCGATTCTGAGGATGGCTTTGGATTTTTTGTTTGGCATATCGTTCGATGTAATGATATCTGCTTTTAAAGATATTTTTAATAGAGTTATAAATGACTGCCATACTCAGATTTTTCATCAGTTACTGAGCTGTCTAAACACTAAGATATCAAAAATATTTCTAAAGTCTGTCAGTAATAATACCGAACTTTAAGTTTTTTCAAAAAAGCCATAATCTGACTGATGCGGTACATCGGTCAGATTCTATGTATTTCGATAGTTGTCGATATTAATTGCTTATTTACTTGACTACTTTTAATGCTTTTTGCTGATATAGTTAGCTTTCATTCTGATTGTGGGTAGCATGAGATTATCACCCCTTTTGTGCATCGATCGTACTGCATTTTTTGGTCTAAGCCAGCCGTGTGTATTGTCCTACGGACTCGATAGTTCGGAGAACTATCAACACTCGGCATGGCTGGGGGTGCCCCAGACCCCTTGGGCAAGATTCAATCATTACTTGAATCTTCACCTCCAATCCATTAGCCTCAAAAGCTTGTAACTTTTAGGCATTTTTCGTATTTCAGAAAAGTAGTTGATAGTTTTATAGAAGAAGTATTTTAGTAACATATGACTCGACATTTTTCGCCAAAATTCAATGTCATCAGTTTACGCTTGACCAACGATGAGTTATCAGAAATCGATCGCCTCGCCCGTAGCAAAAATCTGACTCGTTCGGCTTATCTGCGCTTGATGGCAATTCAATCTCCTTATCTCCCCGTTCAGATCGATCCCTCTAGTGCAGACCTCTATAAAGCCCATTTATTGATTTATCAGGAGTTACGTTGTCAAGGGCATAATCTCAATCAAATCGCCAGGAGTATCAATCAGGCAAATCTAGATGGGATAGCTTTAAATGGCTATCTTAAAGCTCTGGGGAAAGTACGAGCTGCCAATCAAGATATTGCTGTTCAGATCGGTAATTTAGGAGCTAAGTTGTGATTAGCAAAACGACTCATGGGTCTGATTTTCGCGGGGTGTTAAATTACCTACTCGCTTCAGCTAAACGTCCGACGATAATTGCACCCTATATGTTGGGTCAAACTGTTGACGATCTGACTCGCGAGTTTGACTCGATTGCCAAGCTTAGACCTACGACTCGCTTGCCTGTAAGGCATATCTCTCTATCTTTTGCGCCAGAAGATGGTGAGATTGAGAATCTAGACAAGGAGGCGATTGTGGTGCGGGTTTTAGCGGAGATGGGCTACAAAGATTGTCAGTTTATCGGTATCACTCACCACCGAGACGACCCAGGTCATGACCAAGCTCATCATCACGATCATCTCCATATTGTGGTTAATGCGGTAAATGTGCATGGTGAGAGAATTTCAGATAGTCACGAGCGGTTTCGGATTCAACCGATTCTACGGGCGATCGAAAAGGACTTTGGGTTGAAGCAGGTGGCAAATTCTTGGGAGGTAAAGCGGGAGAAAGCTCATAAGACGATCCTTGAAACGGATCTTTCAGTTTCGATCGCTCGGTCTTTGCATGAGTGTTCTAATTTAAAAAGTTGGATCGAGCGTCTCACCCAGTTAGAAATTGATGTGCGGTTTACTCTTCGCAAGGATGGTGCAGTTCGCGGCATTACTTATTTACATGAGGGGAAAGCCTTCAAAGGCAGTGAAATCGGCAAAAGTTGGAATGTGGTCGATCTTGTTTTGAAAACTACTCCAGCCGACTTAGCGACGATCGAAGCGGCTAATCTCAAAAGCCAAGAGCATCGAGTCCAATTAACTGAGGCAGATCGCCGACAGTTCGAGCGGGCGACAGCAATGGCCGTCCGAGTTTTGAAGGGAAAATCAAAATTCAAGAGCGGTCGGGTTGAGATCCAACTCGATGGTGAAAATTTGACTGTTTATCGAATGCGTCCGCACAAGCAGATGCTCAAGGCAACTCCCACCGAGTGCGGTTGGGAGCCTGTGGGCTGTCCGAATCTCGATGCTAAGGATCTCGAATTGCTCTCCAAATTAGCAAGAAAATCGCAGCGGCGTTTTTATGAAACTGCGGCTCCTGGGTTAGAGACTAAAATTCAACCAGGCGATCCGGTCGAACGGATTCATGCTGTGTTATCGAGTATTTCCAGAGCCGCTGCCCCTGAGGCGATATCCGTTCATCCACCAACTCCGATCCGTCCGGTAGCGATCGTTGAATCGATTCCGGCTGTTGAGAATGCATCGACTGAGGCTGAGGAGATCGTTCCCATTGCCGCTCTTGAATTGGCGAATTTGGATCTTGTTGACTTTAATCCACCCGCAAGTGAAGTCCCAGCTTCTATTGTTGAAATCCAACCGAGCGCGAATTCCAGATCGCAACTTGGAAGATCGAAATCTCGCAGCAAATCGGCTGAACGTGAGTGACTCCTTATTTTGCCAACGAGTTAATTAAGTTGCCTTTATTGAGGATTAAGTTAGGCAGACTGAGATTAAGTTGGCTAGCTATAAAGATTAAGTTGACTTAATCCTCATTAAGGCAACTTAATTGAGTCGCCTTAATCGTGGCTCATGTTCTAAGTTTGCGTCATCCTGCGTCACTCTGCGTTATTCTGCGTCACTCTCTATCAAGAACCAAAATGGGAATTAACCAACAAGAATGGCTAGTGCTAATGGTTTCAAGCTATTCTCGATCGACAAAACTGGATTTAAAATATCCTCCTACGTCATCCTACGTCACAAAAGGTTTTTGTTACTATCCCAGATTTGGAAATTTCTGGGATAGTAATTGCATTTGAGAATCTAGATTGTGGGTACTCACCCAGTTATTGGGATTTTTAAGAGAGTAACCAAAATCGCTCTATTTAATCTTTGCTCAAATACACTTTTAATACTTCATTTCGCTACAAATTCTACCTATTTTGCTAGGCGAAAAATAAATCAATGTAGATAGTCAGCTAAATTTTAATTAGCTAGCAATTCGAGTTAAATTTAGCTCAATAACTAACTTTTTAAGAATAACTCTCTCAGCAAACGTCAGATTTTTACTAGCCAAGTGCAAAAATTCTGCCGACCATGCCACTCGAATCTCATCTAATGTTTTAATTGCTATATCTACAGGGAGAGCAACGATTTCAGCTAGTGTCACAGTACCCGACTCAATATTGTCCAACTCCTCTTGGGATAAGGGTTCTGACTCAACCATCTCTGCTGATTTCATAGCCGCGCTCTTTATATTAGGAATAGAATTAAAGACCAAGGCTATATCCTCTAGGGCTAGTTCGCCCGATATATAGGCTCTGTGTTTGTAGTCAAGTGCCTTACAAACATCTTGTCGATGAGAACAATCGAAGTTACCGATCGCATATACTCGTTCCTGTGCCCCTGCTTTACCTACTCGCCGCACTGATTGGGCTTGGTAGCCCAGTAGCTTGATAACCTTGTTCACAGTGGCGAGCTGGCTATTTTGAGTCGAACCAGCTCCATTACCTTTACCTAAGACGGACTCCTCTTTAATATTCAAGCTAAACAGGTTAAAAAACTTCTTACGCTGTTGGAGCGCGTATTGCACAATTGCAATCACAGCTTCATCGCCAGCCAGATATTCTCTTCCAGTCGCTAGATCGTTGATATATGGCAAGATTGGCAACAATAGTTTAATCTTTTGAGCCAGTTTAGGAATTTGGCTATATAGAATATGAGGTTGTTGGGCTTGATGAGCTAATATTCCTTTTTCAAGATGCTTTGCTAAGTCTGGATAACGTAGTAACCAACTCAGTTCACATTGCTTCAAATATGAGGCATTGTTCAGGCTCCATATTGACATCAAAAAGTCTTCCGTTAACTCAATACCAGGAAGTCGATCGTGCAGCATACATTTAACACCTTGTTGCTTCTGCACGAATGTTGAAGCACTACTATGTAAAATAGCTTGTGCTTGAGCAATCTCGATCGCTTTACCATCTGCATCAAATAGAATCTTGTTATCTTCTTTCAGAATAGTCAGCTTAGTTTTTTTATAGATTACACCCAATTCCTTGCTGGGCATCGCATCTTCAGTTTTATTGTCAGCCAGTTCTTGAAGCCTAACTTCTTCCCAATCAACTTGAGTGACATTGTGCCCTCGTGCAATTAACTCTAGTTCTAAGTACTCAGCCATATACTTAGACGACAAAGCCGATCGAACTGAGAATTCAGCATCTAATCGATTCCAAACATCCCCTTGGGCACTCATCGGAATCCGCCCAGCACCATGTAGTAAGCTAGTTTCATTAGCGAGATCCTTCCGCATCTGCAATAAAGCAATTGGATCGCGACCTCTAGCACTACCAGCTTCCGCGCCCTTAGCTAATACGAAGATATCGCGTGGGCAATCACTGCGATCGCGAGACAACATTTGAATATGGCAACGAGTATCGAGATTAGTAAAATAAGCCATCTCACGATCGAACCAATGTTTAATCGGATTCAGCTTAATACTGAATCCACTCTCAACTGTAGGTGAAAGCAATAGTAACCGAACTGGATATTTTTGTGTAGCTAGCCACTCATCGGGGTTAGCTAATAATTTATGCAGATCGGGTGTAGTTTTAGCATCCAGGCGAACGATCGACTTTTTCAGCTCTGGCATTTGCTCGATGACCATCCGCTCCAGAGCTTGAATGAATTTCTGACTAGTACTGGGAATAATCAGATTTTCGCCACGTTTAAGCCTGTCGAGAATTAAGCCCATGTAGTGAGAAGGATTACCGCCACCCATTTTTACATCCCAATGAAATTTCTCCATAGTATTTTGGAGGATTTCATAAGGATACTTGCGATCGAGTAAATCCAAAATTCCATCGATCGCTAAATCTGTTAGATTATCTTCTAATCCAATGACTACACCACCTGTAGACAGTACTCGATTGATGATGGCGACCATGTGAGCTTGAACTGCCGCTCTTTTATTACCTAGAGTACTACTTTGAGTACCATGTTTTAGAATGGCTTCAAACTCATCAAAAATAATCGTTGTATTCGGTGTAATGCTATCTAAAAGTAGCTTACAGACACTATCGAGACAAATCGCTAATTTAGAGTAACTATTGATAGCTGCATCATCTTGCCCATATCCTACTCGATAGCTAGGAATATGTAAGCGGCTGCGAAGTTGGTCGAGTAATCCATTGCGGTAGCCAATGAAGAGAAATTTACCCTCTGGATACGTCTGCTTGCGTTGTATAACAACTTGAGCGAGTTGTTCCGTCTTGCCAGTGCTACACGGACTGGAGACAAAACTAAGCGTTCCTGGCTTCGGCAATGGAAGTTCAGATAGATACTCTTCAGTACGTTGATAAGTCACTGGTAGAGATAAGCTCGATAGCCTATTGAACAACAACCGATCTTGAACAGCCTGAGCAGCCTGAGCAGGAAGTCTGAGGAAATAATCAAAATCGATTAGTCTGGCATTATTAAATTTCTTAGTAGTAATTTCATCGACATCATTCTTCGACTTTTTAGACTGTCCCCACCAGAGAAATTTAACCTTAACTCCCAGAGATACTAGAAATTCATACTGACGTTGCCAGTGAGTCATCCGAGCTGGGTTAGTCACGTCCCCACCATCTACAATAATTACAACAGTTTTAATGCCCTCCAGTGCTGCTTTGACTTGGACTGGAGAACCGTCAAAATTACCGCTACTAGCTCCAATAAAGTATCGATCGTGTTTAACAGCAGCAAGTTTAGGCTTGAGCGTACCTTCGGCTAAGTAAGCGATTTTCTTCTTACCAGGAGTACCGACAACCTGAATTGGCAACTCACCTTTGCCACTGCCAACGGGTAGATGACTTGACTTTAGACCTTTAGCCCAAATATACTTACCAAGATCCTCAATCCGAGGAACAGCCATGATCTGCCAGCCAGTAGCCAAACCAGCAGCATCAAAGGTGACGATCGCAATCCCTTGACCATTTAGTTGCCGATCGCCAAATGTAGAGACACTAACCCCAGGTAGATTTAGAGGATAGTCATTACTAATTTTCTGCCATTTTTCAATGCTGAAAAACAAACCAGCATCGATCTGAGTTTTGGTCAAACCCCGATCGAGCAAGATTTGACGATGAACTCTCGATAGCCCTAAATCCTTGCTGAGGGCACGAATGAGTGGATCGCGCTCTACTGCTGAGAGACTTGTTTGGCGTTCTGAAAGGTCAGCCAGACGTTGGTTCTGTTCACGAGCGAGTCTCTTGGCTTCCCATTCAGCTTTTCTCTGTTCCCAGTTAGGATCGTTATTTTGAGGTGCGTAATAGTTATCGCCTTCACTGTCTTTTTTGCTAGTCATTCGCCAGCCAGGAGGAACGACAGCTAGGCTAGGTCGCTTACAGACGACAAGTAGTGAATCGTTGAGGCTATAGCACCAGTCAGTACCAGTGATACAGATGGGGCAAGGATTTCGTTTTGAGGCGTGGATTAGATTTTTGTTATTCATTTGGGAAATTCTATTGAATTTCCCCAGTTGTCGTCTTGGGTAAGCTTTTATGTTACAACTACGCGGATTGGCTGTGCTACAGTTTTAGGTATGTAGTTGACGGCTTTTTGGGGCATAATATATATATAAATAGACGTTGCTCTTGGTGTAAAGAACAACTGTCTGCTGATCCAGGGCTGAATTCTGGGGAGGCGAAAAGAATACTTGGCGCGTGATAATTGCGTCGGGGTTAATGAAATCTCTTCTCGTAGTAACGGAAAGGGATTTTTTAACGGAAAAAAATAATGCTAGAAAGCCATACGAGACGATTTATTAGGGTCTTCTTATATAATCCCCCATATCGGTCATTTAGTAACCTTTTCTAAAAACTTTATCAGATCGCGTTGTTCCAATACGTGCATACTACACCCCGATTGCACTTTTAACACTCTAGTTGCACCAAAGTCAACAAATAGATCTGGCTCGTTAGCTGGATCTACTGTAGTTGTACTGGTTAATACGATCGCTTTTACGACAGGGAGGCGAAGCTCTGAATTGTTGGCTCCTAGTAAATAACTCTTTTGCTTGTTTAGTGAGATTATAGATTTGTTGAGATTTTGACCTGACTCTAGCAAGTCAGGCCATCTCTTCAATCTAGGTGCCCTACTTTTTCTGGGGGTAGTAGCAAAAAACATCTGATCTTCTTTTCGCCATTTAATCCGCGAATTTAACTTAGATCTAAGTGCAAAAGCAAAACGTCTTCGATCTGGCATTTTGACTAATAAATCAATAGTTCCATGCTCGGTCTTTATCCGAGGAGTAACTATAATTCCATCTATTTTTAATAAGTCTTCCATCACCGAAACTAATCGATCGACTGGTTTTGCAAGTTCGATTATAGTCAGACTAACAAAACCACCCACTAAACCTAGTGCTGGATTTAAAAACATGCCAGTACACCCAAATCCGCCGCCTGCTGCAATTGTAGTATTACAGAAAGCCTGTAAATTCTTCAAGTCAGAAAATGCTTCCTGATTTTGTGAATAAGTTTTTTTACCTGTTTGGGCTAATATTTCTAGCCAAGTATTATATTTGTTTTCGAGCATAAAATTCTCGATCGATAATCTGATTCATTTACTAATTTTGAGATAAACGATCGAGAAGATCGTCAGTTCCTTTTGCCGATGGCGTTAAGCTTTCTTAAAAATGCTTCATTTTTTAAAATGTCATTTAAGCTGCCTTGTCGCATGTATATAAATACTCCTGAAATCCAATAAATACTTCACTAATACTGCTAACACTCCCCAGTT
>ENA-OBIT01000126-OBIT01000126.1-metagenomes-genome-assembly--contig:-NODE-126-length-32307-cov-3.97476_pt1 | contig 32307 bp, 24 predicted proteins | sample MGYA00153386_OBIT01 | MGnify analysis MGYA00153386
GCAGGAACGGCAGCAGCCCGCTGAGCGAGCGGACGTTCTTTGCAGGCGCGGGCGCGACCGCCGGAGCGGGCAGGGTGGCGGTGGTCATGCGGGCAGTCTAAGGGTTGCCCGCATGAACGATGCGTCGGGTGCGGCACGCTGTCACCACCGCTGGCCGGTCGCGGTAAGAGCCAACTTCAACCGGCGTCGAACCCGCTGTCCGTGCCACTGGCACGGTGCCGTGGGCCGAGCGTCAATCGGCGTCGAACCCGCTGCCACTGTCGCTGGCCAGGCGCCGTGGGGCGACCGTCAGCCCGCGTCGAACGTGCTTTCGCAGCGTGTCCAGGCCAGCCCGCGTCGAACGTGCTTTCGCAGCGTGTCCAGGCGCCGTTGGCTGCGCTCGAGCGCACCACCGCGTCGACGAAGCGCACGCCCAGCAGGCCATCGAGCGAATTCGGAAAATGCAGCGCCAGCGGGTCGGCGGCACGGCCGCTGCGGCGCGCCGCGATCGCTTCGGCGGCATCCGAATAGAGGTTCGCGAAGCCCTCGTGAAAACCTTCGGGGTGACCCGCCACGATGCGCGACGAACGCGCCGCCAGCGGCAAGGTGCCCGGCCCGTTCGGCGTGCGCACCTGCGCCGGTGCGCCCAGCGGCTTGAAGCCGAGCTGCTGCGGGCATTCCTGCTCCCATTCCAGGCTGCCGAGCGCACCGCTGACGCGCATGCGCAGGCAGTTCTCGACGCCCGCTGCCGCCTGCGTCACCCAGAAACTGCCGCGCGCGCCGCCTTCGAATCGCAGCATCGCGCCGGCATGGTCGTCGACCGCACGGCCGGGCACGATGGTGCCGATCTCGGCGGCCACCTCGCTCACCTCGAGGCCGCTGACGAAGCGCAGCAGGTTGTGCGCGTGCGTGCCGATGTCGCCCATCACCAGCGACGGCCCGCCGCGCTGCGGGTCGTCGCGCCAGGCCGGCGGCTGGCCGGGCCGCGCTTCGGCGAGCACGGCGCGCCCGCCCTGCACGTATTCGACCTGCAGCAGGCGGATCGCGCCGAGCTGCCCGTCCTGCACCATGGCGCGTGCCTGGCGCACCATCGGATAGCCGGTGTAGTTGTGCGTCAGGCAAAACAGGCGGCCGCTTTCCAGCACGGCGCGGTGCAACTGCTCGGCCTCGGCCACGGTGTTGGTCATCGGCTTGTCGCAGATGACGTCGAAGCCCTGCGCCAGCGCGGCCGTGGCCAGCGCGGCGTGGCTGTCGTTGGGCGTCATGATGGCCACCACGTCGGCACCGTCCGGCCGCGCGGCTTCGGCCGCGATCAGGCGCATGGCGTCGGCATGCACACGGTTGGGCGCGATGCCGATCTCCAGGCCCGCCGCCACGGCACGCGCCGGGTCGCTCGACAGCGCAGCGGCCACCAGTTCATAGCGGTCGTCGAGCCGCGCGGCCTGCCGGTGCATCGCGCCGATGAACGAGCCGGGGCCGCCGCCGATCACCGCCAGTCGCAGGCGCCGGCCGAGCATCGAGATCACGGGGTTGAGGGACATGGTGGTGCGCCTACTTGTTCTTGTTGTAGACGTCGACGCAGACCGCGGCGAGCAGCACCAGGCCCTTGATGACCTGCTGATAGTCGATGCCGATGCCCATGATCGACATGCCGTTGTTCATCACGCCCATGATGAAGGCGCCGATCACGGCACCCAGCACCTTGCCGACGCCACCCGACGCCGAGGCGCCGCCGATGAAGCAGGCGGCGATCACGTCGAGCTCGAAGCCGAGGCCGGCCTTCGGCGTGGCGGTGTTCAGGCGCGCGGCGAAGATCAGCCCGGCCAGCGCCGCCAGCACGCCCATGTTGATGAAGGTGTAGAACGTGACGCGCTCGGTCTTGATGCCCGACAGCCGCGCCGCCTTCTCGTTGCCGCCCAGCGCGTAGACGCGCCGGCCGATGGTGGTGCGCGTGGTGATGAAGTCGTACAGCAGCATCAGCACCAGCATCACGATCAGCACGTTCGGCAGGCCCTTGTAGGAAGACAGCAGGTAGCTGAACGCCCCGATCAACGCCGCGAACACGAGGTTCTTCAGCATGAAAAACACGGCCGGCTCGCTGTCCATGCCGTGCTTGATGCGATGCGCCCGGCCGCGCACCTTGACCACCAGCAGCGCGCAGGCCAGCACCAGGCCGAGGATCAGCGAGGTGACGCGCAGCGTCTCGCCTTTGAATGGGTCGGGAATGAAGCCGGTGCTGAGCAGCTGGAACTCTTCGGGGAACGGCCCGACCGACTGCCCCTGCAGCACCGCCAGCGCCAGGCCCTTGAAGACCAGCATGCCGGCCAGCGTGACGATGAACGACGGGATCTTGTAGAACGCGACCCAGTAACCCTGCGCCGCGCCGATCAGCCCGCCGACCGCCAGGCAGATGATCGCCGCCGGTATGAAATGCAGCTTGTATTCGACCATCAGCACCGCGGCGATGGCGCCGACAAAACCGCACACCGAGCCCACCGACAGATCGATGTGGCCGGCCACGATCACCAGCAGCATGCCCAGCGCCATGATGATGATGTAGCTGTTCTGCAGGATCAGGTTGGTCAGGTTGAGCGGCTGAAACAGCGTGCCGTTGGTCATCACCTGAAAGAACACCATGATCGCGACCAGCGAGATCAACATGCCGTAGTCGCGCAGGTTGCTCTTCCACAGGCCCGAGCGGCGGCCGGCGTTTTTCCGGGCCTGGTCCGGGTCGGTCGGCGTCGCGCTCAAAGGGGCGGTGGCGGTGTCGGCCATGTCAATGGTTTCCTGAAGTCACGATGGCACGCATGATCTTTTCCTGGCTGGCCTCGGCGGCCGTGAACTCGGCGATGAAGGCACCTTCGTGCAGCACGCAGATGCGGTCGCACATGCCCAGCAATTCGGGCATCTCGGAGGAGATCATCAGCACGCATTTGCCCTCGGCGGCCAGCTTGGCGATGATGGTGTAGATCTCGTATTTGGCGCCGACGTCGATGCCGCGCGTGGGCTCGTCGAGGATCAGCACTTCGGGGTCCGAGAACAGCCACTTGCTCAGCACCACCTTCTGCTGGTTGCCGCCCGACAGGTTGACCACCCGCTGGAACACGTCGGCGCAGCGCACGTTGAGCTTGCGGCGGTAGTCTTCGGCGACCCGGTACTCTTGCCCGGCGTCGATCACGCTGCGGCGCGACACGGCGCCGAGGTTGGCCAGCGTGGTGTTCCAGCTGATGGTTTCTTCCAACACCAAGCCGTAACCCTTGCGGTCTTCCGTCACATAGGCGATGCGCTGGGCGATCGCCTTCTCAATGGTGCTGACGTCGACCTCGCGGCCCTTCATCAGCACCTGTCCGCGGATGCCCTGGCCGTACGAGCGGCCGAAGATGCTCATTGCCAGCTCGGTGCGGCCGGCGCCCATCAGGCCGGCAATGCCGACGATCTCACCGCGCCGCACGCTCAGGTTCACGTCTTTGATGACGCGGCGGTCGGCGTGCAGCGCGTGCTGCACGTTCCAGTGGCGCACCTCGAACACGACATCGCCGATGTTCGGCGTGCGCCGCGGGTAGCGGTCGGCCATTTCGCGGCCGACCATGCTCTTGATGATGCGGTCTTCGCTGATCGTCTCGGCGTGGCAGTCGACGGTCTCGACCGACGCACCGTCGCGCAGGATCGTGATCGCGTCGGCCACCTTCGAGATCTCGTTGAGCTTGTGCGAAATCAGGATGCAAGCAATGCCTTGGCGCTTCAGCCCCAGCAACAGTTCGAGCAGCGCGTCGCTGTCGGTCTCGTTCAGGCTGGCGGTCGGCTCGTCGAGGATGAGCAGCTTGACCTGCTTCGACAGCGCCTTGGCGATCTCGATCAGCTGCTGCTTGCCCACGCCCAGGTCGAAGCAGTGATCAGCGCGTCGGGCGATTCGTTCAAGCCGACCTTCTTCAGCAGCGCCTGCGTCTTGGCATACGACAGCGCCCAGTCGATCACGCCGCCGCGCGCCTGCTCGTTGCCGAGGAAGATGTTTTCGGTGATCGACAGCAGCGGCACCAGCGCCAACTCTTGGTGAATGATGATGATGCCGAGGTGTTCGCTGTCGGGAATGCCGGAGAAGCGGCACTGCTGGCCCTGGAAGCGGATCTCGCCCTCGTAGCTGCCGTGCGGGTAGACGCCGCTCAGCACCTTCATCAAGGTCGACTTGCCAGCGCCGTTTTCACCGACGATCGCGTGGATCTGCCCGGCCTGCACCGTCAGGTTGACGTCGTCGAGTGCTTTCACGCCGTGAAACGCCTTCGTCATCCCCCGCATTTCGAGTATCGGCGCGTCGCTCACTGGAGTACCTTCGTGCTGCGCACTCCGGTATTCGCCTTTCGGGCGGCCGTGCAGGCTCATGTCACCTCGTTGCTGATCGTGGTCAGAAATGGACACAGGCCCGGCGCGCGTGCGGCCAGGCCTGTGGGGTTCAACCAATGAAGCGACCTACTTCAGCTGGTCTTCGGTGTAGTAGCCGCTGCCCACCAGCACCTGCTTGTAGTTCGACAGGTCGACGCTGACCGGCTTGAGCAGGTATGACGGAACGACCTTGACCTTGTTGTTGTAGGTCTTGGTGTCGTTGATCTCGACCTTCTTGCCGCTGAGCATCGAGTCCACCATCGCGGCGGTGACCTTGGCCAGTTCACGCGTGTCCTTGAAGATCGTAGACGCCTGTTCCTTGCGGATCATCGACTTGACGGTCGGGATTTCGGCGTCCTGCCCGGTCACGATCGGGTAGGGCTGGCTGGCGCTGCCGTAGCCGACGCCCTTCAGCGAAGACAGGATGCCGATGCTCAGGCCGTCGTAGGGCGACAGCACCGCGAAGGTCATCGCCTACGACCGCCGACGCGGGCCTTGCCGTAGTAGGCGCTCAGCAGGTTGTCCATGCGGGCCTGCGCCACGGCGCCGTCCCAGCGCAGGGTCGAGACCTTGTTCATGCCGGTCTGCTTGCTCTGCACCACCAGCTTGCCCTTGTCGATGTACGGCTGCAGCACCGACATCGCGCCGTCGTAGAAGAAGAAGGCGTTGTTGTCGTCGGCCGAGCCGCCGAACAGTTCGACGTTGAACGGGCCCTTGCCGTCCTTCAGGCCGAGCGCCTTTTCGATGTACTGCGCCTGCAGCACGCCGACCTGGAAGTTGTCGAACGTGGCGTAGTAATCGACGTTCTTGCTGCCGACGATCAGGCGGTCGTAGGCGATGACCTTGATGCCTTTGTCGGCGGCCTTTTGCAGTGCGTTCGACAGCGTGGTGCCGTCGATGGCGGCAATCACCAGGACCTTGACACCCTTGGTGATCATGTTCTCGACCTGCGCGAGCTGGTTCGGGATGTCGTCGTCGGCGTATTGCAGGTCGGCCTTGTAGCCCTTGTCGGCCAGGCTCTTGACCATGCTGTTGCCGTCGGCGATCCAGCGTGCCGAGGTCTTGGTCGGCATCGACACGCCGACCGTGCCCTTGTCCTGCGCCATCGCCTGCGGCAGCAACGCCACCATGCCCAGCGTCACGGCGGCGAGCATTGTTTTGAATGTCTTCATCGGGTCTCCTGTTTTCAGTTTTCGAATGCGTGTTTGTGCGGTTGCGATGCTATGCAGTTGCGAGATACGCCACCAATAAATATTGACGCACGATCCATATAGGATTCGACATCCCTACAAACCCGCCCATGCCCGAATCCAACCACTGGTTTATCCGCGGTCGTCTCAAGACGCGCCAGTTGCTGCTGCTGGTCACGCTCGACGACGAAGGCAACATCCACCGTGCGGCGCAGTTGCTCAACATGACGCAGCCGGCCGCCTCGAAGCTGCTCAAAGACCTCGAGGACGCGCTCGACGTGCCGCTGTTCGACCGGCTGCCGCGCGGCATGCGGCCCACCTGGTACGGCGAGACGATGATTCGCCACGCCCGCGTCGCGCTGGCCAGCCTGAACCAGGCGCACGACGAGATGCAGGCGCTCAAGTCGGGCCGCCAGGGGCAGGTCAACCTGGGCGCGATCACCTCGCCCGGGCTGATGCTGTTGCCGCCGGCCGTGGCGCTGGTGAAAGCTGAACACCCGAGCCTGCGCGTGTCGCTGCAGATCGAGACCAGCGATGTGCTGATGGACCGGCTGGGCCACGGCAAGCTCGACATCGTGGTCGCGCGGCTGTTCGCGCAGCACGACAAGCGCGAGTTGCGCTACGAGGTGATCAGCGAAGAAACCGTGTGCGCTATCACGCGGCCCGGCCATCCGCTGTTGCGAGCTCCGGCGCTCGGCCTGGCCGATTTGAGCGGCGCCGGCTGGATCGTGCCGCCGGCCGGTAGCGTGCTGCGGCACCGTTTCGAACTCGCATTCCAGGAGCAGGGCGTGCCGGTGCCGGTTGACCTGACCGAGACGTCGGCGCTGTTGTTCGTCACCAAGATGCTGCAGCAAAGCGACATGGTGGCGGTGGTCTCGATCGACGTGGCGCGTTACTACGCGGCGCACGGCATCGTGGCGATGTTGCCGATCCAGTTGCCGTGGCGCATGGACGCTTTCGGCATCGTCACGCGCACCGACCGGCTGCTGTCGCCTGCCGCGCAACTGATGCTGCGGGCATTGAAGACCGCGGCTTTGGCGGTCTACGGGCACAGCGTCGACACGGTGGTGGCAGAGCCCGCCACGATCGATGGGTCAGTCATTGCAAAAACAGCATGACGGCAGGTGCAAACTCTATTCGGCAGTCATCGCGTCCGTTGTTAGCATCCGTCCCGCACCGACTGGGTGCCTGATTTTTTCGGAGCACTCAAGCCCATGGACACCAAGAAAAAGCCGCCGACGATGCGCAGCCAAGCCTGGTTCGGTCGCACCGACCGCGACGGTTTCGTGCACCGCAGCTGGATGAAGAACCAGGGCTATCCGCACGACCTGTTCGACGGTCGTCCGGTCATCGGCATCTGCAACACCTGGAGCGAGCTGACGCCTTGCAACGGACACTTCCGCGAGCTGGCCGAGTTCGTCAAGCGCGGCGTCTACGAAGCGGGTGGCTTTCCGCTCGAGTTCCCGGTGATGTCGCTCGGCGAGACGCTGCTGCGGCCGACTGCGATGCTGTTTCGCAATCTCGCCAGCATGGATGTCGAGGAATCGATCCGCGGCAACCCGATCGACGGCGTGGTGCTGTTGATGGGCTGCGACAAGACGACGCCCTCGCTGATGATGGGTGCTGCCAGTTGCGACCTGCCGACGATCGGGCTGTCGGGCGGGCCGATGCTGAACGGCAAATTCCGCGGCAAGGACATCGGCTCGGGCACGGGCGTCTGGCAGATGTCGGAAATGGTGCGCGCCGGCGAAATGAGTCAGGAAGACTTCACCGCCGCCGAGTCGTGCATGCACCGCTCGAAGGGCCACTGCATGACGATGGGCACGGCCTCGACGATGGCCAGCATGGTCGAGGCGCTGGGCATCTCGCTGCCCGAGAACGCGGCGATCCCGGCAGCCGACACGCGGCGCAACCGGCTGGCACAAATGAGCGGACGGCGCATCGTCGAGATGGTCAAGGAAGACCTGCGCATGTCGGCCATCCTGACCCGCGAGGCCTTCGAAAATGCGATCAAGACCTTGGCGGCGATCGGCGGTTCGACCAACGCCGTGATCCACCTGCTGGCCATCGCCGGCCGCATCGGTGTGAAGCTCGAACTCGACGACTTCGACCGGCTGGGCTCCGACCTGCCGTGCCTGCTCGACCTGCAGCCGTCGGGCAAGTACCTGATGGAGGATTTCTATTACGCAGGCGGCCTGCCGGCCGTGCTGCGTGAAATCGCACCGCACCTGCATGGCGCGGCGATGACCGCCAACGGCAAGACGATCGGCGAAAACATCGCCAACGCGCCCTGCCACAACCGCGAGGTCATCCGCACGCCGGAATCTCCATTCATGGAAGCCGCCGGCATCGCGGTGATTCGCGGCAACCTGGCACCCGACGGCGCCGTGATCAAGCCGTCGGCGGCCACCGCGAGCCTGCTGCAGCACCGCGGACGGGCGGTGGTGTTCGAGACGATCGAGGACTTCCACGCCCGCATCGACGACGACGCGCTCGACATCGACGAAACCTGCGTGATGGTGCTGAAGAACTGTGGCCCGAAGGGCTACCCGGGCATGGCCGAAGTCGGCAACATGCCGCTGCCACCGAAGGTGCTGAAGAAGGGCATCACCGACATGGTCCGCATTTCCGACGCCCGCATGAGCGGCACCGCCTACGGCACCGTGGTGCTGCACACCTCGCCCGAGGCGGCGGCCGGCGGCCCGCTGGCGCTGGTCCGCGACGGCGACATGATCGAGCTCGACGTGGCGGGGCGTCGCTTGCACCTGGAGGACGTGGCGGGGCGTCGCTTGCACCTGGAGGTGTCGGACGAAGAGCTGGCACTGCGCCGCGCCGCATGGCAGAGCCCTGTGTCGCCGCAGCGCGGCTGGCAAAAGATCTACGTCGAGCATGTGCAGCAGGCCCACCTGGGCGCCGACCTCGACTTCCTGGTCGGTGCCAGCGGTGCCGGGGTGCCGCGCGATTCGCACTGAATGCAAGCTCGGTAAAGCGGTGAGCGAAGCGCGGCCGGGCCGTCCGAGGGCGCACGACGGCGTTCGCAGACATCGTGGGCGGGCGCTTCGACAACCGCTCGATGAGTGCGAGGCAGAACGGCGTTTCACCGAGTCCGAGTGCCAGGCGCGTTCGAGCCGGCGAGGCACTGCTTCCCAGGGCCCCCGGATCGGCCCGGTAGACGCGTCGATTCAGCCCTGGAAGATGCGCCTGCCGAAGCCGTCGTCGAACCGCTCGCTCTGGCGTTGTTTTCGAGTGCTCGCCGCTACAGCCGCAACGCCGCTGCGTAGCCGGTGAGTTCGAGGTAGCCGAGCCCGACGCGCCGGCCGGCGTCGTCGAGCAGCTCGCTCAAGCCCTCCCAGTAGATCGCGCCGGTGCTGTTGCGGCTGTCGAGTTCCTGGTCGTCCAGCAGTGCGCGCACCCGGTGGCGCCCGGCGGGCGTCTCGACCTGCCACTCGACCGGATAGACGGCGCGAGAGGCCGGGCTGGTCCAGCGCCTCAGCGGCGTGAAGCGAACCTCGTCGGCAGCGAAGTTGCGCAGCGCCGTCGACCCCGCCGCCCGCAGGCTGCCGCCGGCGTGCAGGGTGCTGCCATCGGCGCGGCGCAGGCGAAAGACGGTCAGCGCGCCACCGTCGGCCAGGTTGATGCCGATCCAGTCCCAGCCGACTGCCTGCGCGTCGAGCAGCGAGTCGCTCCACTCGTGGTCCAGCCAGGCGCGGCCCTGCACGGTCTGGGCACGGCCGTCGACCGTCAGCGTGCCGGCCAGCGACAGCTGCGGCTGGCTGTAGTAGTGGCTGGCCTGCCCGGGCGACGGGCCTTTTTGTGAAAAGCCGGCCACGCCTTGCAACAGCACCGGCTGGGTGCTTTGCAGATTGAAATCGAAAATGAAGCCGGCCGTGTCGCTGGCCACCTGCGCCCGGTAGCGGCTTTGCTCTGGCATACCGCCGCGGTTGAGCCGCCAGCCGAGCAGTTGTGCATCGGTGTCGCCCCGCGTGGCGCCGGCCCGGCCCAGCCCGCTGCGGGCGATGCGCTGATCGTGGCGCAGCCGGCGCGCCGACAGGTCGGTCAGCGCTGCGTGCGCGAAGATCAGCTGGCCGGCGGCGAACGCACTCGGGTGGGCGGCGTCGACGGCGGTTTTCGAGCGGAAAAATGTGATCTGGAAGCCATGCGTGGGCGCGCTGTCGAGCGCCGATGCCGCGGGCCGAATCGCTCCGGTCAAATACCACCATTCGATGCGCGCCTCGGGATGCGCGCCGAAATCGCGGGGAAAGTTCAGCTGGCGACCGGGCGACACGGAGGGCGCGGCATCGGCCGGCGGCGCGAGGCGGCCGGCATCGCCCGCGCTGCCGACGCTCGAGGCAGCACGCGGGCCCGGGCCCGCTATCTTGCGGGCTTCGCCCGAACCGTCGCCGGCAACAGCATCGCTCGATACCGCACCGGCCCCCGGGCTGATCGCCGTCAGGCCCGCCAGCCATTGCATCACCGCGCGACGTTGCATCTCACCAATCCTCCTTGACCGCCAGCGCGGCGCTGCGGCTGGCGGCGCGCTGGCCGGCCAGCCAGGCGGTCACTGTGCCGGCCAGCAACATCGCGCTGCACAACAGCAGCAGACGGCCTGCCGGCAGCGCCAGATCCATCGTCCAGTGAAAGCTCTGCGGATTGACCACTTTCACCAGCACCACGCTGACCAGCAGCCCGAGCAGCAGGCCGACCAGCGTGCCGGCCGCCGTCCACACGGCGCCCTCGGCAGCCACCACCGTCAGGATCTGCCGGCGCGTCAGGCCGAGGTGCGCCAGCAGGCCGAATTCGCGCCGGCGCGCCAGCACCTGCGCCGAAAAGCTCGCGGCGATGCCGAACAGGCCGATGCCGATCGCCACCGCCTGCAGCCAGTAGGTGACCGCGAAGCTGCGGTCGAAAATGCGCAGCGACAGGCTGCGAATCTCGCCGGGCGACGCAAACTCCAGCAGTTTCGGGTCGCCCGCCAGCGCTGTAACGCGGGCCTGCACCGCGGCCGCGTCGGCGCCGGGCTGCAGCCACATCGCCAGGTCGTTGACGCGGGTGTCGCCGGTCAGCCGTTCGAAGTCTGCGTTGTCGAGCATCACCGCGCCGTGCTGCCGCGCATAGTCGCGCCAGACGCCGCGCACCCAGACGGCTTCCGACGCGCCGTTCGGCAGCGGCAGCGTGAAGCGTGTGCCGGGCGCTGCGCCGTAGACGCTCACCATCGCCTCGCTGACGTAGGCCGAGGTCAATCCGGGCCGGGCGTCGTACAACTCGCCCACCAGCGGCAGGCGCCGGGCCGGGTCGGTCATCGGTTTGGAGATGATCGCCACCGCGGGGCGGGTCGGGTCGATCAGCACCGACACGACGCGTTGGCCCTCGACCCGCGCCACGCCCGGCACGGTGCGCACTTGCGAGATCAGCGCCGGCGGCAGCCCCGCCGCGTCGGTGCCAGCGCCACCGCTGCGCGCATAAAGATCGGCCGGCAGGACGGTGTCGAGCCACTGCGTCACCGAATCGCGAAAGCTCGCCACCATCACCGTCAGCGCCACCGACAGGCTCAGGCTGGCCACCACGCCGGCCACCGCGATCGTCGCGCTGTGGCGCTGGTGGCGGGCGCGTTCTACCGCCAGCAGCGCGAGCGGATTATTGGGCGGCCGCAGCCCGCGCAGCAGCAGATCGACGCCGGCAGGCACGCAGGCGATGCCACCCAGCAGCAGCAGCGCGACCGCCACATAGGCCGCGAGCGGCATGCCGGCGATGGCGGGTGCCTGAGTCAGCAGCGCGCCCACCGCCAGCAGCAGCGGCCCCCACCAGCGTGCGCTCGGCGGCGGTGCCGCGTCGCCCAGTCCTTTCAACGCCTGCGCCGGGGCGATGCGCTGCGCCGCGCGCGCCGGCAACCAGCCGCCCGCCAGTGCCGCGACCACGCCCAGCAGCCCGTACACGACCGCCGCTGCGACGCTGAAGTGCAGCGTCGGCGTGACGCCCGGAAAGTAGCCGCCGCCCATGTCGCCCGCCAGCAGGCGCAGCGCCAGCGCCGCCAGTGCGGTGCCCAGCGCCAGACCGAGCACGCTGCCGGTCACGCCGAGCAGGGCCGATTCGGTCAGCACCAGCGTGAGCCGCTGGCGCGCGGTCAGCCCCAGCACGCCCAGCAGAGCGAGTTGCGGCAGGCCGGCTTGATGCCACGCTGCGCCACCGACAGCGACAGGATCGAAAACACCAGGAACGCGCCGGTGAACAGCGCCACCAGCGCCAGCACCGTCAGGTTGACGCGGTAAGCGCGCGACAGGTTGGAGATGCGCACCGCCGATTCGTCGGGTGCTGCCGCCCGCAAGCCGGCCGGCAGCGCCAGTTCGCGCAGCACGAGGTCGCGGTCGGCGCCGGGGCGCAGCCGCACGTCGATGCGGCTGATGCGCCCGAGCCAGCCGAAGCTCGCCTGCACGCCGGCGATGTCCATCACCACCAGCGGGGCGCCCTCGGCGGCCACGCTGCCCTCGATGCGCAACGGCACCAGCGGCAGGCCGCTCTGCAATTGCAAGGGGCCGCTGCGGCCGAAGCGCTGCTGCGCCGCGGCGTTGAGAAACACCGCGCCGGGGTCGATCACCGACAGGCGGTCGGCGCCCTCGGCCGGGCGTGGCATCAAGCCGGGCGACAGCGACGCTGCCACCAGCGCGTCCAGCCCGATCAGCCGCACCGCCACGCGCTGGCCGTCTGCAGCCAGCCCGTTCGTCTCGATTTCGATCACCGGGCTGGCCTGCGCGACCAGCGGGTGCGCGGCGACGCGGGCATACACCTGTTCGTCGAAGCCACCGCGCTGGCCGCGCAGTTCGAAATCGGGCTGGCCGTTGACCTGCCGCACCGCAGCGCTGAACTCGCCGAGCGCCGACTCGTTGATCAGGTGCACCGAAAACGCCAGCGCCACGCCCAGCATCACGGCCAGCAGTGCCGTCAGCTGGCGCCAGCCGTGGTGGCGCAGTTCGGGCAGCGACACATGCCGCAGCAAGGTCAGGTCAGCACGAGATTTTCAGCCTGCCGTCAGGCCGTCGGCGGTGAGCACCAGCACGCGGTCGGCGCGCGCCGCGGCGATGCGCGAATGCGTCACCAGCACGCAGGCCGCACCTTGCTCGCGCACCTGGGCGCACAGCGTGTCCATCACGCGTTCCGCGGTGGCCGGGTCGAGATTGCCGGTCGGCTCGTCGGCCAGGATCAGGCGCGGCGCATGCACCAGCGCGCGCGCGATCGCCACCCGTTGCAACTGCCCGCCCGACAGCGTCTGCGGCATGCGCGGGCCCAGGCCGTCGAGGCCGACCGCCGCCAGCACCTCGTCCACCCGAGCCGGGTCGGGCCGGCCCTGCAGCAGCAGCGGCAAAGCCACGTTGTGGGCCACGCTCAGGTGCGGCAACACGTGGAAGGCCTGGAAGATGAAGCCGAGAGCGTGGCGCCGCAGCAGCGCTTGCCCCGGCTCATCGAGCGCGCTCATCTCGAGCTCGCCCAGGTGCACCGTGCCGCTGTCGAGTGAATCGAGCCCGGCGATGCTGTTCAGCAGCGTGGACTTGCCGATGCCCGACTCACCGACGATGGCGACGAACTCGCCGACAGCGACGTCCAAATTCACGTGCTGATAAACGGGCGACGTGCCGTAGCGTTTTGAGAGATTGCGGAGTTTCAGCATGCGGGTGGAGTACAGAGTCCAGATTGAACCATGTGCCTTCAAGCCCTTGCAGGAAGTCGGCCGTGGTGGCCTTACCTGCCGTCGCTGCAGCCCACCTGGGCTGCGCCGCCCACCATCCCGGCATCACTCAAGCGGCCAGACCCGCTGCTTCCCGCACGCCTCGCCAGATCAATGCCGCCGCGATCAGCGGCGCTGCAATCGCCGGCTCACAACGCCCATGGCGACCAGCGCAGCGAACATCAGCGCCAGGCTGGAAGGTTCGGGCACCTGATTGACGGCGGCCGCTTCGAGGCGGTCATCTCGCTTGGTTTTGAGGTCCGCCGACCTTTGTTCTTGACTTGTCGACTGTTCGACAGCCTTGCTCGTCGGTTGGTTGGCTGCTTGCCGGGGCGAGGACTTTGTCGAATCCTTTTCGGACAAATCCACCACGAAAAGCCCTTGCATGGTGACATCGGGGGTGGCGGCAGGGGCGGGCTGCACCGGGTCCGGGCGGTCGGCGACACCGCTCACGGGCGCGGCGTGGGTCACGGCGGCCGCCAGCGACAAAGTCAGGGTGGTCAAAAGATTTCGGTACATGCTGCGCTTTCGAGCCGGACGGGGCGGGGCAGCGCCCCGAGTTACCCCAACCGATGCACGAGATTAAGCAGTGAAAGCAGGTGCTGCCACGCGCGAACGGGGGGGCGCGCCGACGTGTCAGCTGATCGTGTGACGCAGTGCGCACTCGACCACGCCCGACAGCGCGGTCAGTGGGTCGCACGCCACGGTGTGGCGCTGCGGCATGCCGCGCAACCAGGTCAGCTGACGCTTGGCCAACTGGCGCGTGGCGGCGGTGGCGCGCTCGGTCAGCGTGGCCAGATCGGCGGCTGAAATGCGGCCGACATCGGATGCTCCGGGATGGAGCGCGCGCGCGCTGGTCGCCCCTGCATCGAGCGCGCGGGCATCGAGCCCGCTGCCATCGAGCCCGAACGCACCGAGCCCGCCAGCATCCAGCATCTGCCACGTTTGCCTGTACCCGACGCAGCGCATCGAGGGCATCGAAACCTGCAGGTCGCCGCGCGCACGCAGCGACTTCACTTCTGCCACCAGACCGGACTGCAGCATCTGACGAAAGCGCTCGTCGATGCGGCGGTGCAGCCAGGCCCGGTCCTGCGGCTCCAGCGAGATCAGCGGTGGCAGCGGCTGCCCGACGGGCTTGACGCTGTGAAACGACGACAACGGTCTTCCGCTGACCCGGTAGACCTCGAGCGCGCGCTGGATGCGTTGCGTATCGCCCGGTGGCAGGCGTGCCGCGCTGACCGGGTCGACGCGTGCGAGCTCGGCGTGCATCGCGGCCCAGCCCTCGGCGGCGGCCTGTGCATCGAGCGCAGCGCGCACCTTCGGGTCGGCCGCCGGCATCGCGTCGAGGCCTTCGAACAACGCCTTGAAGTACAGCATCGTGCCGCCGACCAGCAGCGCCAGCGCGCCGCGGGCGTGGATGGCGGCAATGGCACGACGCGCGTCGTGCACGAAGCGCGCGGCCGAGTACGACTCCGACGGATCGATCAGATCGATCAGGTGATGCGGCACGGCGGCCCGTTCACTCGCGCTGGGCTTGGCCGTGCCGATGTCCATGCGGCACGGCGGCCCGTTCACTCGCGCTGGGCTTGGCCGTGCCGATGTCCATGCCGCGGTACACCAGCGCCGAGTCGACGCTGACGATCTCGACCGCGGTGCGGCCCGCCAGCGCCTGCGCGATGGCCAGCGCCGCCGCCGACTTGCCCGATGCGGTGGGGCCGGCCAGGCACAGCACCCGGCCCAGTTCGATCGCCGTGACGGACTCGGCCAGCGTGCCGGCGCCTGACTGGACCGGCACCCGACCCTTTTCAGTCACCGTGAGGGCTCACCCTGACGACTGCCGGTGCGATGCCGCCAGTCCACCGTTCGGGCCGCCGCGCTGCGCGGTCAAAGGGCATCACCGAAACAGGTCATTTCGCCGCGAAGCAATACAGCAACCCGCCGCCGCCGCTGGATTTGAGTGCGTCCTGACTGCAACCGCCGCGTGACAGGTGCGACGAATTCCACGACTTCGCCGGCACGCTCTCGTCGAGGCCGATGCGGTCGTGGTGGCCCACCATTGCCGCGCCTTCGCTGCTGCTGGTCCAGTTGCGGCAGGTGCTGTCGACGCTGCCGGCGATGCCGGTGCCGTCGGGCTGCGAACCGGTCAGGATGTCGTGCACGTTGGGCGTGTCGCCGCGGCCGTTGACCGGCTCGCCGCGTTCGTTCAACGCGGTCTGCTTGTTGAGCTTGTTGTTCGAGTGCAGCTCGTCGACCGAGTTGGCGATCACGACGCCCTTGGCGTTGAGCCACGGCCCGGCGCCGATGCGGTCGCGCGCGTTGATGGCCGGGCTGCCCCCCGCGGCCTGCGTGCTCAAGTAAGCGCGCCAGGTGCGCTCGCTGGCGCCGGCCTGGGTGGCCAGCATCTGGCAGTGCTTGTCGGCACCGGCCAGGCCGCCGAGGTTGGCACCGTTGCCGAGGCCGGTGCTGGTGACGAAAAAGCTCGTGCCGCTCTTGACGCTACCCACGCCGGCGCAGGCGGCCAGCACGGCCACGGCGGCACACGACAGCACGCTGATCTTCAAACCTTGACGGACGGTTGTTTTCATGGAGTTTTCCTGGATGAGTTCGAAGTTTGATGGTCGCCGGGAAGGCTAGTCGAAACCGCCTGCTGAGACAATCCGCCGATGAACGATGGGTTGACGTTGGCGCTGCTCGCGCTGTCGGTGCTGATGGTATTTTTGGTGACGATCTGTCTGTGGTTGATCGCGCGCCGCACCCATCCTTCGGCGGGCCACGTGCTGGCGCAGACACTGCAGCTGTCCGCCCGCGCCGGCAGCGAGCAGCTCGAGCGCGTGCTGCGCGCCGAGGTGCAGGACGCGGCGCGCGGCTCGCGCCAGGAACAGGCGGCCACGCTCACGCTGTTCCAGCAGACGTTGCTCGCGCAGTCGGGCGACGTGGCGCGCACCCAGAACGAGCAGATCGACACGCTGCGCGCGCAGCTCGGCATGCTGCAACAGATGGTGGCGCAGTCGCTGCAGACTGCCACCACGACCCTGGCGCAGCAGAGCCAGGCAGCGCGCGACGCGCAAGATGTTGCGTTGCGCCGCCAGGCCGAAGCCAGCGCACAGTCGCTGCAGCGTTTCGGTGATGCGCAGGGCGAGCAGCTGCGGCTGCTGTCCGACACCAACGAGCGGCGCCTGGGCGAGGTGCGCAGCGCCGTCGAGGCTCGCCTGACGGCGCTGCAACAGGGCAACGAACTCAAGCTCGAACAGATGCGCGCCACCGTCGACGAGAAGCTGCATGCCACGCTCGAGCAGCGTCTGGGCGAGAGCTTCAAGCAGGTGGCCGAACGGCTCGAGCAGGTGCACCGCGGCCTGGGCGAGATGCAACTGTTGGCGCGCGACGTCGGTTCGCTGAACCGGGTGCTGACCAACGTGAAGTCGCGCGGCGTGTTCGGCGAGGTGCAATTGGCCGGGCTGCTGGAACAGGTGTTCACGCCGCAGCAGTACGGCACCAACGTCGAGACCGTGCCGGGCAGCGGCGCGCGGGTCGAGTTCGCCATCCGCCTGCCGGGGCGGCGCGACGACGGCCTGCCGCTGTGGTTGCCGATCGACGCCAAGTTTCCGCGCGAGGACTACGAGCGTTTGCTCGACGCGCAGGAGCGCGCCGACGCGCCCGGCGCAGAGGCCGCAGGCAAGGCGATCGAGCTGCGCCTGCGTGCCGAGGCGCGCACGATCCGCGACAAGTACGTGTCGCCGCCGCACACCACCGAGTTCGCGATCCTGTTCGTGCCGACCGAGGGCCTGTACGCCGAGGCGCTGCGCCGCCCCGGACTGATGGAGGCGCTGCAGCGCGAATACCGGGTCACGCTGGCCGGGCCGACCACGCTGCTGGCCACGCTGAGCAGCCTGCAGATGGGCTTTCGCACGCTGGCGCTGGAAAAACGCAGTGCGGAGGTGTGGGAAGTGCTGGGGGCCGTCAAGACGGAATTCGGCAAGTTCGGCGACGTGCTGGCTCGCACCAAGAAAAAGCTCGACGAGGCCAGCAGCAGCATCGATTCGGCCCAGGTGCGTACCCGCGTGATGACCCGCAAGCTGAGCGCCGTGCAGGGCCTCGGCGACGAGCGCACGCAGGCTTTGCTGCCGGCCGCCGATGCCGAGGCCGGCGAGCCCGAAAGCGTGTGACGTGAGCGGCCAGTGGCGAGTCGGCCACTGCGGTGGGCGCTGGCGTTGCCGGCGCTGATAACGGACCGCTTGCGGCGCCTGAACCGCTGGCGTGTCGTGCCGACGGCGCCGACGCGCGGTCAGAACTTGATCGTACCGGTAGCGGATGTCTCGGGTTCGGCAGTTGCCGCGGTCTGCGCGGGCGCGGCAGGCCGTGGCGGCGCGACCGTTTCGCGGCGTGCAACGAGTGGCGTGGCAGCTGCGTACCGGTAGTTGGGCGGCAACTTCGATGTACCCGGATAGCCGGCAGAGTCGAGGTACGACGCCCACAACTCGGCCGACAGCCCCCGCAGCGTTTGCGCGCCGATCATGAGGCTCGGCGCATCGCGCCCGCCGGTGAGGCGCTGCAGCGCCTCGCCGTCTTCGGTCGTCGTCACCTGCTTCTCGGTGAATGGAACGCCGCGCTGGCGCAGCAACTGGCGCGCCGAGTTGCAAGGCGCGCACGCGTCGGTCGTGACATACAGCGTGACCGGGTGCTGCTTCGCCGCGCGCGCCGAGTGCAGACACCTTGCCATCGCTGGGGCCGGGCGCCCGGTCGGTGTAGGTGATCTTGCCGTCCGGGCCGATCACCTTGTACTGGGCCAGGCTGGCTGTGCTGGCCAGCAGCAACGACGCCGCGACCGACAACATCCACATCGGACCGGCGACCCCTCGAGCGTTCGCGAGGACGAGGCGGGCAGGGTGGGACTTCATGAGCATCTCTCCGGGGTTGATTCGAAGGACATCCTGGCTGGCGCAACTCAAGCCAGGCCTTGGTGGCGCAGCAAGGCGTCGATGTTCGGTTCGCGGCCGCGAAACGCCTTGAAGCTGTCCATCGCGCTCCGGCTGCCACCGGCCTCGAGCACTTGCCTGCGGTAGCGGCGTCCGGTTTCCAGGTCGAGCACGGCGCCGCTGGCGGCGGCTTCCTCGAAGGCGCTCCAGGCATCGGCCGACAGCACTTCGGCCCATTTGTAGCTGTAGTAGCCGGCCGAATAGCCGCCCGCGAAGATGTGCGAGAAGCTGTGCAGGAAACGGTTGAATTTGGGCGGCGGCAGCAGCGCGACTTCGCGGCGCACCTCGGCGACCAGCGCCGCGATGTCGGCTTCGCTGCCGGGCTCGGCATGCAGGCGCATGTCCACCAATGCGAATTCGACCTGACGCAAGGTCTGCAGGCCGCTCTGGAAATTCTTGGCCGCCAGCATGCGGTCGTACAAAGCGCGCGGCAATGGCTCGCCGGTGTCGACGTGGGCGGTCAGGTGACGCAGCACATCCCATTCCCAGCAAAAGTTTTCCATGAACTGGCTGGGCAGCTCCACCGCGTCCCATTCGACGCCCGAGATGCCCGACACGCCCAGTTCGTCGACCTGCGTCAGCATGTGGTGCAGGCCATGGCCGAACTCGTGGAACAGGGTGGTCACGTCGTCGTGCGTCAGCAGCGCCGGCCTGCCTTCGGCCGGCGCGGTGTAGTTGCACACCAGGTGCGCGACCGGCGTCTGCAACCTGCCGTCGGGCCGCGCCCAGCGGCTGCGCACGTCGTCCATCCACGCGCCGGGTCGCTTGCCGGGGCGGGCATACGGGTCGAGGTAGAACTGCGCGACCAGCTCCGGAGCGGCATCGGCCTGACCGGGAAGCTTGCGTTCGATGCGAAAGAATCGCACGTCGGGGTGCCAGACCGGCGCGTCGTCGGGACGGATGCTGACTTCGAACAGAGTTTCGATGATGCCGAACAGCCCCTCGAGCACCTTCGGTTCGGTGAAATATTGCTTCACTTCCTGCTCGCTGTAGGCGTAGCGCTGTTCCTTCAGCTTCTCGCTGACAAAGGGCAGGTCCCAGACGGCCAACTCGGGCAGTCCGAGTTCGCGCGCGGCAAATTCGCGCGCCTCGGCCAGGTCGCGTTCGGCGCTCGGCCGGGCGCGGCGGGCCAAGTCACGCAGGAACTCGCTGACCTGGCGCGGCGACTCGGCCATCTTCGGCACCATCGACACTTCGGCGTAATTGCCGTAACCGAGCAGCCGAGCTTCCTCCTGGCGCAGTTCGAGCAAAGATCGCATCACCGAAGTGTTGTCGCGCTCGGGCGGGCCGAGTTCGCTGGCGCGCGAGACGTATGCCGTGTACAGCCGTTCGCGCAGAGCGCGATCTTCAGCGTACTGCATCACCGGAAAATAACTTGGGAAGTGCAGCGTGATCTTGTGGCCTTCCCGGCTTTCGGATTCGGCCAGCTTGCGAGCCGCCTGCTGCACGTCTTCGGGCACGCCGGTCAGTTCGGCGGCGCTGGCGTGATAGGCGTAGGCGTCGGTGGCGTCGAGCACGTGTTCCGAGAACTTCTGTCCGAGCTCGGCCTGCGCTTCCTGCAACTTGGCGAAACGTACCTTCGCCGCGCCTTCCAGCGCCGCGCCCGACAGCACGAAGTCGCGCAGCGCATTGTCCAGCGCGCGCCGCCGCGCAGCTGACAGATGCGCCGAACGCGGGTCGGCCAGCATGGCACGGTACTTCGCATACAGGCGCTCGTCGGCGCCCAGCCGGGTGTGGAATTCGACCACGCGCGGCATGTTCTCGGTGTAGGCAGCCCGCAGTTCGGGCGTGTTGACGACCGCGTTCAGGTGCGACACGGCGCCCCACGCAAAACCGAGCCGTTCAGTGGCGACATCAAGCACGGCCGACAGGGCTTCGTACTCGGCCGGCACCGCTTCGCTGGTGGCGAGTTCGAGCGCTGCATTGGCGTCGCGCAGCAACTCATCGACCGCCCCGGTGATGTGTTCGGGGCGGATCTCGGAGAAGCGTGGCAGGCCGCGTGTATCGAGCAATGGATTGACGGGCGGTGTGTGCATCTAGACAGACTCCGGATCAGTTCGAACTGGCTGCGGCGCGTTCGGCAGCCTCTATCGTGTTGACGAGCAGCATGGTAATGGTCATCGGCCCGACGCCGCCGGGCACCGGCGTGAGCGCACCGGCCACCTGGTTCACACCGGAAAAATCGACATCGCCACACAGCCTGCCGTCGGCGTTGCGGTTCATGCCCACGTCGATCACGATCGCGCCGGGCTTGACCATGTCGGCGGTCAGCGTGTTGCGCCGCCCGACCGCCACCACCACGACATCGGCCTGCAACGTATGGTGCGCCAAGTCCAACGTGCCACTGTGACAAATGGTGACGGTCGCATTGGCTTGCAAGAGCATCAGCGCCATGGGTTTGCCGACGGTGTTGCTGCGGCCGATCACGACCGCGTGCTTGCCGCGCAGGTCGATACCGGTGCTCTCGATCAGTTTCATGCATCCGTAAGGCGTGCACGGACGAAATCCCGGCAATCCCGTCATCAGCTCGCCGGCGCTGAGCACGGAGAAGCCGTCGACATCTTTGTGCGTGGCAATCGACTCGATGACGCGCTGAGCGGCGATGTGCCCGGGCAGCGGCATCTGCACGAGGATGCCGTGGATGGTCGGGTCGTGGTTCATCGCCTCGATGCGCGCCAGCAACGCCTTTTGCGACATCGACGCGTCGTGGCGTTCGAGCACCGAGTGCAGGCCGACGTCGCTGCAGGCCTTGACCTTGTTGCGCACATACACCAGGCTGGCCGGGTCGTCACCGACCAGAATCACAGCCAATCCAGGCCGGTGGCCGAGCTTTGTCAGCGCCGCGGTGCGCTCCATCGCCGCGCTGCGAAGCCGGACGGAAAGCTCGATGCCATCAATGCGCAGAGCAGTCATCGGTGCACGGTCCTTGGAAACGAAGAGGGCCACTGTGCAGCGGCCCTCGATACAGTGCCGCTGCCAGGCGCGGCGCGGTTGAGTGGAGTGGGCGTCAGACTTTCGCCTGGGCGCCGAGCGCAATTTTGAGCAGGTCGGCCACCGTGTTCGCGTTGAGCTTTTCCATGATGTTGGCGCGGTGTGCCTCCACCGTCTTGATGCTGATTCCCAGGTCGTCGGCAATCTGCTTGTTCAGGCGGCCGGCAACGATGCGCTCGAGCACCTGCGCTTCGCGCGTCGTCAACCGAGACAGCAGCGCGTCTCGGCTGGCCGCAACCTGATGCTGTGAAAAAGCCGAACGGGCCTGGTCGAGCATGCGTTCCACCAGAAAAGCCGAACGGGCCTGGTCGAGCATGCGTTCCACCAGACCGAGCAATTCATCTTCCTTGAAGGGCTTTTCGATGAAGTCCATCGCCCCCTTTTTCATGGTCGTGACGGCCATCGGCACGTCGCCGTGGCCGGTGATGAAGACGATCGGCAGCGGCGAGCGGCGCTCCATCAAGCGGTCCTGCAGTTCAAGACCACTGATGCCGTCCATGCGGATGTCGGCGATCAGACAGGCCACTTCGCGCGGATCGAAGCGCGACAGGAACGACTCGGCCGAGTCGAAGCACTTGACGCGGTAGTCCTTGCCCTCGAGCAGCCATTGCAGCGAATCGCGCACAGCCTCGTCGTCGTCGACCACGTACACGTTGCCTTTTTTCGGGATCAAGCTCATGACATGAGGGCCGGGTTGGTCGAGTTGACTGGGGCGTTGCTGCGGGTGATTTCCACCGGAAGCGTGAACGAAAAACGACACCCAATTGCCACATTTCCATTGTAAAGGTTGTGTGCCGTGATCCGCCCACGGTGGCTTTCGATGATCGAGCGGCACAGCGACAGACCGATGCCCAGTCCATCGACTTTGGTCGAAAAGAAGGCTTCGTACATGCGGCTGATGACCTCGTCCTTCAGTCCCGGCCCCATGTCGGTGACGCTGAATTCGATGACACCACCCTCCTCGGACGTGTGGCGCGGCACCACGCGCAGTTCAATGTTGCGCCGCGCCGGCGGCAGTCGCGCACCGTCGATCGCTTCGGCGGCGTTCTTCAACAGGTTCAGCAGCACCTGCTCAATCAGGATCGGGTCAACCATCAGCATCGGCAGCCGTTGGGCCACATAGGTGTGGATCGAGACGTTGCGCCGGCGCAGCTCGATGCCCGCGAGCTCCACGGCGTCGTCGATGATGACCTGCGCCTGCGCGGCCTGCCGCACTGGCTCGCTGCGCTTCACGAAGGCGCGGAACGAAGGCGCGGATGCGGTGGATGATCTGGCCGGCACGCTGCGCCTGGCGCGACGTCTTTTCCAGCGCAGCGATCAGATCGTCCTTTTGGATCGCGTCATTCTTGACGCGCGACACCATGCCGTTGCAATAGTTGGTGATCGCCGTCAGCGGCTGGTTCAGTTCGTGCGCGACCGACGACGCCATCTCGCCCATCGTCACCAGGCGGCTCGTCACCTGCGCCCGGTCGGCCTGGCTGGCTGACAACGCCTCGGCGTTGCGCCTCGCGGTGATGTCGGTGGCGATCAACATCTGCGCCAGCCGGCCGTCGGTCCACTGCAGGTAGCGCGTGCGCACCTCGAACCACTTTTGCAGCGACTCGATCAGCACCTCGCGCGAATCGGTGGCGGCCTCGGTCAGTTCCTGGGTGGGCAGTCCGCCGAGGTCATCGACCGAGTCGTCGAGTTCGGCCAGGAACGGCTGGCCCGGGCCACCTCCGGCTAGCTGCGCGTGGCCCTGCGAATCGGCGCCAAACCACAACCGGTACGAGCCGGTACGAGCGGTTGGCGAAGAGCAACTCGCCCTGCTGCACGGACAGCACCGACACCGCCGCGTCCAGCCCCTCGAGCACAGTGGTGAAACGTTCGTGCGAGGCCGACAGCTGATCTCGGATCCGCTTGGCCTCGGTGATGTTGGTCATCGAGGTCATCCAGCCCGTCTGCATGCCCTTCGGGTCGATCAGCGGCGACACGTACATGCGCGAGTCGAACAGCGCGCCGTCCTTGCGCATCACCTTGACCTCGATGCCGCCGGCCGGGCTGCGGCCCTGCAGTTCTTGCTGAAACAGCCGTTTGTTTTCTTCGAAACGATCGGGTGGCCAGTGCGGGAAGGGCGGCCGCCGGCCGATCAGGTCCACTTCGGAAAAGCCGGTCATCGCGCAGAACGCCGGGTTGACGTAGGTGATGCGGCCCTCCATGTCCATCGCGCGCATGCCGGTGAGCATCGAGTTTTCCATCGCGCGGCGAAAATTGGTCTCGGTCACCAGTGCGTTTTGCATCTGCAGACGGCGTTTCATGTGCCGCCAAGTGCCCAGCAGCATCCAGACGGTCAGCACCGACAACGCCGCAACCATCCAGAAAAGCGTGTTGCTGATGAGCCCGATCGAGTTGCGGTAGCCCTGGCCGCGCAGCACCAGCCCGTTGCCTGCCGGTGCGAGCGGCACATCGTGCACGATCGACGGCCGCTTCATCGCGCTGCCGGGCATGCCAGTGACGGTACTGAACAACGTCCTGTCCGCCGCGTTCAACACCGACACAGGGTGCCGGCTCGACACCTCGGGCGGCACGGCGTAGCGCATCAGCGTCTCGACCGAATACTCGGCGACCAACGCGCCGGCGAATGCACTGCGGTCGATCAGCGGAACGTAGACCTGGAACACCCAGTGACCGTAGACGTCGGTGAAGGGCTTGGAATAGACCGGCTGGCGCTGCGAGCGGGCGGCATCGAAGGCGGCGGCCGGCTCAACGTTGCGAGAGTCTTGCGGCAGCGAGGCCGAGTTGCGGTCGGCGCCCTCGCCGATCTCAGTGAGAAATGTCGTGGCCGAGTAGCTGATGCGGCGCGCCCCCGCGGACGTGATCCAGAGCAAATTCGTGATCTCGGGCCGCTCACCGGTAAAAGTGGCGGCTTGGGCCGAAAAGTCGTTCTGTTCGATGGCCAGCGTCGACACTTCGCGGGCAATGCGAACCAACTGTTCCTGGTTTTCTATCAACCGCAACCGGATTTGCTGTTGCGCAATCTCAGTATCGCGCTTGACCGATTCCTGTGCCCTGTCAAATTCCTCATTGCGCAAGTACCAAAACGCCAGAATGATTGCAGCCAGGAACAGCAGCACCGAAACCAATGGTCCGAGCGTGGCAAAGCGGTCCTGGCGCGCAGGCGACTGCCGACGCCACCAGCGTCCGAAAATTCGCTCCGACCAAGTGCGGGTCGTGGCTGCTGGTGAAATTGCATCGGGTGCCGTCTGCATTACTTTGATTATCGAGGGTCGCTGCGCTAACCGGGTGTGGCGGAAAATGATCTTGTTTCTTTCGGTATGAAACGAACCAGCGCTGTTTGGAAGACCGCTCGGCCTGTGAGACAGTCGATACAACCGCAAATTTGGAGACTTTCATGTCAGCAATGCCCGACTCGTTCGAAGGTGCCGCGCGCAACGACGCCGACGCGTTAGAGACCCGCGAATGGCTGGACGCGCTGTCGGCAGTGATCGGCGCCGAGGGCGGAGAGCGGGCCCACTTTCTGCTGGAACAGTTGATCGACCATGCCCGGCAGGCCGGCATCGAAGTGCCTTTTTCGGCCAACACGCCGTACACGAACACGATCGCGCCTGACCAAGAAGAACGCAGCCCCGGTAACCTCGAATTGGAAGGCCGCCTTCGCGCCTACATGCGCTGGAACGCGATGGTGATGGTGGTGCGGGCCAACCGGCTGCACCCGGCCGACGGTGGCGATTTAGGCGGTCACATCAGCTCGTTCGCTTCGGTGGCGCACATGTTCGCCGCCGGCTTCAACCACTTCTGGCACGCCGACGACGAGGATCTATATCCAGGGTCACAGCGCGCCGGGCATTTACGCGCGCGCATTCCTTGAGGGCCGGCTGAGCGAAGAACAGATGCTCAACTTTCGCCAGGAAGTGGGTGGCAAGGGTTTGTCGAGCTACCCGCACCCGAAGCTGATGCCAGCGTTTTGGCAATTCCCGACCGTGTCGATGGGACTCGGACCGCTGATGGCGATCTACCAGGCCCGTTTTTTGAAGTACCTGCACGCACGCGGCATCGCCGACACGTCCAAGCGCAAGGTCTGGGTGTTTTGCGGTGACGGCGAGATGGATGAGCCCGAGAGCCTGGGCGCGATCGGGCTGGCGGCCCGCGAGAAGCTCGACAACCTGATCTTCGTGGTCAACTGCAACCTGCAGCGCCTGGACGGCCCGGTGCGCGGCAACGGCAAGATCATCCAGGAACTGGAAGGCGAGTTCCGTGGTTCCGGTTGGAACGTGATCAAGTTGATCTGGGGCAGCAACTGGGACCCGCTGCTGGCGCGCGACAAGGACGGTGCGCTGCGCAAGATCATGATGGACACGCTGGACGGCGACTACCAAGCGTTCAAGGCCAACGAAGGTGCGTTCGTGCGCAAGCATTTCTTCGGCCGCGACCCGCGCACGCTGGAAATGGTTGCCAAGATGAGCGACAGCGACGTCTGGAACCTGCGCCGCGGCGGCCACGATGCGCAAAAGGTGTACGCGGCGTTCCACCGTGCAACCAATCACACCGGACAGCCGACGGTGCTGCTGGTCAAGACCGTCAAGGGCTGGGGCATGGGCAGTGCGGGCGAGGGCAAGAACACCGCGCACCAGACCAAAAAGCTGACCGACGACGACATCAAATTCTTCCGCGACCGCTTCAACATCCCGGTGGCCGACAGCGATCTGCCGAGCCTGCCGTTCTACAAGCCGGCGGACGACACGCCGGAGATGAAGTACCTGCACGAGCGCCGCGCCGCGCTCGGTGGCTATTTGCCAAAGCGCCGGGCCAAGGCCGACGAGCAGTTCACGGTGCCGTCGATCGAGACCTTCCAGCCGGTGCTCGACGCCACGGTGGAAGGCCGCGAGATCAGCACCACGCAGGCGTTCGTGCGCTTCCTGACGATCTTGCTGCGCGACAAGGCGCTCGGGCCGCGCGTCGTGCCGATCCTGGTCGACGAAGCCCGCACCTTCGGCATGGAAGGACTGTTCCGGCAGATCGGTATTTACAACCCCGCGGGCCAGAACTACACGCCGGTCGACAAGGACCAGGTGATGTATTACCGAGAGGACAAGGCAGGCCAGGTGCTGCAGGAGGGAATCAACGAGCCGGGCGGCATGAGCAGCTGGATCGCCGCTGCGACCAGCTACTCGACCAACAACCGCATCATGGTGCCGTTTTACGTGTACTACTCGATGTTCGGTTTTCAGCGCATCGGCGACCTGGCCTGGGCCGCCGGCGACATGCAGGCGCGCGGTTTTCTGCTCGGCGGCACCTCGGGGCGGCGGCACCTCGGGGCGCACCACGCTGAACGGCGAAGGGCTGCAGCACGAAGACGGCCACAGCCACATCCTGGCCAGCACGATCCCGAACTGCATCAGCTACGACCCGAGCTTCGCGCACGAGGTCGGCGTGATCTTGCACCACGGCTTGAAGCGCATGGTGGAGAAGCAGGACAACGTCTACTACTACCTCACGCTGCTCAACGAGAACTACCCGATGCCGGGCCTCAAGCTGGGGACCGAAGACCAGATCATCAAAGGCATGTACCTGCTGGAGGAAAGCACGGGCAAAACGCCGCGCGTCAACCTGCTGGGCAGCGGCACGATCCTGCGCGAGAGCATCGCCGCCAAGGCGCTGCTCGAGTCCGAGTGGGGAGTGGCCGCCAACGTCTGGAGCTGCCCGAGCTTCAACGAGCTGGCGCGCGACGGGCAGGATGTGGAACGCTGGAACCTGCTGCACCCAACCGCGGCACCCCGCGTGCCGTTCGTCGCGCAGCAACTCGAAAAGTACGCCGGCGCGGTGATCGCGTCGACCGACTACATGAAGAACTACGCCGAGCAGATTCGCCTTTTCATGCCAAAGGACCGCACCTACCGCGTGCTCGGCACCGACGGCTTCGGCCGCAGCGACTCGGCCGCAGCGACTTTCGCAGCAAGTTGCGCGAGCATTTCGAGATCAACCGGCATTACATTGTCGTGTCGGCGCTCAAGGCGCTGGCCGACGAGGGCGCGCTGCCGGTGACCAAGGTTGCCGAGGCGATCGCGAAGTACGGCATCGACGCCGACAAGATCAATCCCCTTTACGCCTAAAGTACCCAGCGGTGCGGATGCACCCCGGTGCGCGGGCTTGGCACCTTCGGTCAGGTCCTGACGACGGAGACTACAAAAATGGCAATGGTCGAAGTGAAGGTGCCCGACATCGGCGACTTCAAGGAAGTTGAAATCATCGAATTGCTGGTCCAACCCGGCGACACGGTGAAAGCGGAACAGTCGCTGATCACGGTTGAAAGCGACAAGGCCTCGATGGAGATTCCGTCGTCGCACGCCGGCGTGGTGAAAGAGCTGAAGGTCAAGGTCGGCGACAAGGTGGCCGAGGGGTCGCTGGTACTGATGTTAGAGACCGCAGCACCCACCTCGGCGCCATCGCCTCCTGCTGCTGCATCGGGTTCCGCTGCACAGGCCGCCGCCGCACCGTTGCCAGCTGCCGCGGCAGCGTCCGTGCCTTCACCGGCGCCCGCTTCGGCGCCCGCAGCGTCCGCGCCTGCGGCCGAAGACGCTCCGTCCGGCCCGGTACAGGTCACGGTGCCCGACATCGGTGACTTCGACGAAGTCGCCGTGATCGAGGTGTTCGTCAAGCCCGGCGACACGATCAAGGTCGAACAGAGCCTGGTCACGGTGGAAAGCGACAAGGCCTCGATGGAAATACCGTCGTCGCACGCCGGGGTGGTGACGGACGTGCTGGTCAAGGTGGGTGACAAGATCGCCAAGGGCAGTCCCCTGGTGGTCGTGCAAGCCAGCGGCGGTGCACTGCCGGCTGCGGCGCCTGTGCCTGCCGCCGTGCCGGGCGCGCCCGCGCCGGTCAGCGCAGTGGAGGGGAACGTGGCGCTGCCGGCTGCTGATGCGGCTGGAGCTGGGGCTGTAGCTGGCGCTGCTGCCATTGCCGCACCTGTCGCGATGCCGGCGCACCAACCCACTGCCGGCGCCGTTGCCGCCTTGCCGCATGCCTCGCCCACGATCCGCAAGCTTGCGCGCGAACTCGGCGTGCCGCTTGGCGAGGTGAAGGGCACCGGGCCGAAGGGCCGCATCACGCAAGAGGACGTCAACGGCTTTGTCAAGGGCGTGATGGCCGGCAGCGTGCACACGCAGGCGCAGGCGCAAGTGCAAAAGGCTCCCGCGGCGGCCGCGGCCTCGGGCGGCAGCTTCCCGGGCCTGCTGGCGTGGCCGACGGTCGACTTCGCGAAATTCGGCCCGGTCGAGCGCAAGGACCTGAGCCGCATCAAGAAGATCAGCGGCGCCAACCTGCACCGCAACTGGGTGCTGATCCCGCACGTCACCAACCACGACGACGCCGACATCACCGAGCTCGAGGCGTTCCGTGTCTCGACCAACAAGGAAAACGAGAAGTCGGGCGTCAAGGTCACGATGCTCGCGTTTCTGATCAAGGCCTGCGTTTCGGCGCTGAAGAAGTTTCCCGACTTCAACGCATCGCTGGATGGCGATCAGATCGTGCTGAAGCAGTATTTCCACATCGGCTTCGCCGCCGACACGCCGAACGGGCTGATGGTGCCGGTGATCAGGGACGCCGACAAGAAAGGCATCTTCCAGATCTCGAGCGAGATGTCGGAGCTGGCCAAGAAGGCCCGAGAGGGCAAGCTCGGCCCGGCCGAGATGACGGGCGGCTGCTTCTCGATCTCGTCGCTTGGCGGCATCGGCGGCCGGTACTTCACACCCATCATCAATGCGCCGGAAGTGGCGATCCTGGGCGTTTGCAAAAGCAGCACTGAAGCGGTGTGGGACGGCAAGGCGTTCCAGCCGCGGCTGATGCTGCCGCTGAGCCTGTCGTGGGACCACCGCGTGATCGACGGCGCCTCGGCGGCGCGCTTCAACGGCTATCTGTGCCAGGTGCTGGCGGACTTCCGCCGCGTCCTGTTGTGACTGGATTGGCAGCCTTGGCGGCTTCGACAAAGCTGACCGGCGGCTGTCCGTTGGCCTGCCGGGTCGTTGACGCGCGTGACACCCGGCCTGCCGGGCCGCACCTTCCCACCCTGACGAGGAGCCCGCTGTGGCATTGATCGACGTGAAAGTGCCGGATATCGGCGACTTCAAGGACGTGGCCGTCATCGAACTGCTGGTCAAGGCGGGTGACGCCGTGAAGGTCGATCAGAGCCTGATTTCGGTCGAGAGCGACAAGGCTTCGATGGAGATTCCGTCGACGCACGCCGGTGTCGTGAAAGAACTCAAGGTGAAGGTGGGCGACACCGTCAACCAGGGCAGCGTGATCCTGTCGCTGGCGGCCGAAGGCGCAGCGGCAGCGGCCGCTCCCGCGCCTGCCACGCCTACAGCGACTGCCGGTGCGCCTGCCGCGTTAGCAGCCCCCGCGCCGGCTGCCGCCACGCCCGCGTTGGCAGCCCCCGCGCCGGTTGCCGCCACGCCGGTCGCGGCGAGCTACGCCGGCGGCGCCGACGTCGAGTGCGACCTGCTTGTGCTCGGTGCCGGCCCGGGCGGCTACTCGGCGGCGTTTCGCGCGGCCGACCTCGGCATGAAGGTCGTCTTGGTCGAGCGTTATCCGACGCTCGGCGGCGTTTGCCTGAACGTCGGCTGCATCCCGTCGAAGGCGCTGCTGCATGTGGCGGCAGTGATGGACGAGGTCAAGCACTTCGAGGCATTGGGCATCACCTTCGCCGCACCCTCGGTCGATTTGGGCCGCTTGCGCACCCACAAGGAAAAAGTCATCGGCAGGCTGACCGGCGGGCTCGCCGCCATGGCCAAGATGCGCAAGGTGACGGTGGTGCAGGGCAGCGGCGAGTTCATCGACCCGTTTCACATCACCGTCGCACTGGCCAGCGGTGGCAAGCAGACGCTGAAGTTCAAGCAGGCCGTTATCGCGGCCGGCTCCGAGGCGGTGAAGCTGCCGTTCCTGCAGACCCCGTCGCTGAAGGACGATCCACGCGTGGTCACGTCCACGGGCGCGCTCGAACTTCGCCAGTCGCCGAAACGCATGCTGGTCATCGGCGGCGGCATCATCGGCCTCGAGATGGGCACGGTGTACTCCACGCTCGGTGCGCGGCTCGACGTGGTCGAAATGCTCGACGGCCTGATGCAGGGCGCCGACCGTGATCTGGTCAAGGTGTGGCAGAAGCTGAACGCACCGCGCTTCGACAAGCTGATGCTCAAGACAAAGACGGTCGGCGCCGAGGCCACGGCCGATGGCGTCCGCATGCAATTCGAGGGCCTGGCGTCCGCATGCAATTCGAGGGCCTCGACGGTGTCAAGAGCGAGGGCCTGTACGACCTCGTGCTGCAGGCCGTGGGCCGCACGCCGAACGGGCACAAGATCGGCGCCGACAAGGCCGGCGTAACCGTCACCGAGCGCGGCTTCATACCGGTCGACATCCAGATGCGCACCAACGTGCCGCACATCTTCGCGATCGGCGACCTGGTCGGCCAGCCGATGCTGGCGCACAAGGCGGTTCACGAAGCGCACGTGGCTGCCGAAGTGGCCGCCGGCGACACCAAGGCCGCGTTCGATGCGCGCGTGATTCCGAGCGTGGCGTACACCGACCCGGAGGTGGCCTGGGTCGGCGTCACCGAAGACGAGGCCAAGGCCAAGGGCATCAAGGTGCGCAAGGGCCTGTTCCCTTGGACGGCGTTGGGACGCGCCATCGCCAACGGCCGCGACGAAGGTTTCACCAAGCTGCTGTTCAGCGAGGAAACGCACGCGATCGTCGGTGGCGGCATCGTCGGCACCCACGCCGGCGACATGATCGGCGAGATCGCGCTGGCCATCGAGATGGGTGCCGACGCGGTGGACATCGGCAAGACGATCCATCCCCACCCCACGCTGGGTGAGAGCATCGGTCTGGCCGCCGAGGCCTTTGAAGGCGCTTGCACCGATCTGCCGCCGGTTCGGCGCTGAGCGTTTGGGCGGCACGGCCCGGAAAGCAGTCGATCGCCTGACCGACGCAGGCGGCGCCGGGTGTTTGTCCGCAGGAGGACATGCCGGCTGCTTACCCTGTGATGTGGTCTGTCTTCTCCATCGGCAGAGGAACCGATCCTCGATGCCGTGCAAGTGCTTCAAGTGATTTCGCGGCCCCGGTCGCGGCCGGCTTGGCGGTGTTGAACTTCGGTCGGCGATGATTTTCATTTCAGGCGGGCCCACGGGTATTTCCCGACTGATTTCCACCCGCTCGAACTCGTAAGATCACCTGTCAATCAGACCAATCGACGTCGATGGACGCAGGGCCCGCGCGGTACGGCGCGGTAGCGCGCGGCGCTCGCCATTCGGGTAATACGATCCAAAAAAACCAGGAGACTTCGATGAACTTGCTCACTCGCATCGCCGCTGCCGCGGCCCTCGTCGCATCAACCACCGCCGCGCTCGCCGCGGGACCGTCGATCGTCAACGGCCCCGGCGAAAACCCAGGCTGCTTCAAGCCCTGGGACGCCAGCACCAAGTATTTCCAGTGGCCCGCCAAGAAAGGCCCGTACCGAATCGCGCTGGCCAACGGCTTCGTCGGCAACACGTGGCGCATCCAGATGATCAAGATGGCCAAGGCCTACGCCGCCACGCCCGAGATGAAATCGCAGATCAAAGAGTTCAAGATCGTCTCGACCGGCACCGACGTGGCGGCCCAGATCGCGGCGATGGACAACTTCATCAATTCGGGCTACGACGCGATCGTCACCATCGCCGTGAACCCGACGGCCTTCGCGCCGGTGATCAAGCGTGCCAACGCCGCCGGCGTCGTGATCGTGCCGTTTGACAACGTACTCGACAGCGACCTGGTGATGATGGTCAACGAAGACCAACTCGCGATGGGCGCGCAGTCGGCCGATTGGCTCGTGAAAAACATCCCGTCCAAGTCGGGCAAGCTGCTCGAGGTCCGCGGCCTGCCCGGCAATTCCGTCGACCGCGACCGCCACCTGGGCTTCCGCAAGGTTGCCGAGGCTTCGGGCAACAAGTTTGAGATCGTCGAAGTCGTCGGTAACTGGGACGATGGAACGGCACAAAAAGTCGTTGCCGACGCAGTGGCGGTGCACAAGAAGTTCGACGGCATGTTC
>ENA-OBIT01000128-OBIT01000128.1-metagenomes-genome-assembly--contig:-NODE-128-length-32031-cov-12.7061_pt1 | contig 32031 bp, 16 predicted proteins | sample MGYA00153386_OBIT01 | MGnify analysis MGYA00153386
AAAAAAGTCTCTTATGTTCTTTTACCACATAATGTTACTATTTTGGAGATGTCTATTAGTTGGTGCGGGCGGGTAGAACGCATTGTGAACCTTTTTTAGGTGCAGAGAATTTGCATAGTTTACGAAAGAGTGGGAAGAGAAGATGAATCAGATTACAATGCCTGTGCTACCGGAGATGAATGAGTTGTGGCAAAAAACGCTGAATTGGCAGCCGGATGAATCACAACAGCAACAATTTCAGCGGCTTTATGAGTTAATTGTCGAGGGTAATCGTTCCTTAAATTTAACTCGAATTACCGAGCCGATCGAGTTTTGGGAAAAACATTTGTGGGATTCTCTGCGGGGAATTGCGAGACTACTGCCAGCTAATCACAATTCCGAAGCAAATCCCGAATTGCCCACAGAGTCGGTGTACAAGGCGATCGACATTGGGACTGGTGCGGGTTTTCCGGGGTTGCCGATTGCGATCGCCCTGCCGGATTTATCAGTTACTTTGCTGGATTCTACTCGCAAGAAAATCACTTTTCTGGACACAGTTTTGCCGTCTTTGGGGATAGAAAATGCTGTGACTTTGCTGGGCAGATCCGATGAAATTGCCCGAATACCGCAGCACAAACAAGCTTACGATTTAGCGCTTCTGCGAGCAGTTGGAGCGGCTTCTCTTTGTGCTAAATGCGCGCTACCTCTGCTGAAAGATGGCGGTTTGGCTGTACTTTACCGTGGGAATTGGACGGTGGAGGAAGAGACGGAGTTACAAAGTACGATCGAGCGTTTGGGCGGCACAGTTGAGTTAGTCGAATCATTTACGACGCCGACGAGTCAGGGCGCGCGACACTGCGTTTACTTGCGAAAAGTTGTACAGCAGTTCGAGCGTCCTATTCTATAGTAGGGACACGGCAATGCCGTGTCCTGTATTTGATCTACCGTGTCCTGTATTTCATCTAATTGAAAACTAGCCGATCGCCTTTTCGTAGCGTTTGTTAATTTCCGTCCAATTAACAACATTCCACCAAGCCTTTAAATAGTCAGCGCGCAGGTTTTGGTACTTGAGATAATAAGCGTGTTCCCAAACATCATTGCCCATAATTGGATAGTTGCTTTCCATGAAAGGAGTATCTTGATTAGCAGTAGTTGCAATCTCAAGTTTACCGGCTTTTGTGCGGACTAGCCACACCCAACCACTACCAAAACGCTTAGTACCGGCTTCATTAAATTTGGCTTTAAAATCGTCAGCGCTACCGAAACTTTGCTTAATTGCTGTTGCAATTGCCCCTGTGGGTTCGCCGCCGCCTTTGGGACTCATAATTTCCCAAAACATAGTGTGATTTAGGTGTCCGCCGCCGTTATTGCGCACGGTTGTGCGAATATCTTCCGGCACTTTGCTCAAATCTCGCAGCATATTTTCAGCACTCACGTTTTTGAGTTGCGGGTATTTGCCGATCGCATCATTGAGGTTTTTAACGTAAGCGGCGTGGTGTTTGTCGTGATGAAATTGCATTGTCCGCGCGTCGATGTGCGGTTCTAAGGCATTATATTCATAGGGCAGAGGTGGAAGTGTAAAAGGCCCGGGCATTTGAGCTATCTTGGTTGCTTCAGCAGTTGGACTTGCTTGTGCTACATTATTTCCTGACGCTTGGCAAGCACCGGCGGTAATAGCTCCGACGCTAGCAGTTAGTAAATACAAGAAATCTCGGCGTTTGAGTGTCATAAAAGATACCTAATTCATCAGTTGACAGTTGACAGTTGACAGTTGACAGTTGACAGTTGACAGTTGATGAAGTTTTCCGGTTAACTAACTCGGTTTCTCTGTCGAAACCGGGTTTTTTTAGCTTATTCTTGGGACAAGCGCTGGATGGCTTCGCCTCCAAAAAGCCGATCGGCTGCTTGCAAAATACCGGGAATTTTAGCAGCGTGGGGGCTGTGGGCGAGACAGCGGCGCAAGTCTAATTCATCGAGGCGATCGGCTTTTTTGCCCGGAAACCAGTGCCCCGCATTGCCTAAAAGATTGTAGCGCATCTTGCAATAGTCGATCGTCTCGTAAGCATTCGCCAAATTCCACAGCCACAAAATCACTGGAATGTTAATACCTCCGGGAGTATTTTCGATAGTTGGCAAACCGACGTGCCAAGTCTTAAACCAATCTTCTCCTAATTGATCAATTGCTGTCTTTTCCAACCTTGCTAATATTGGTGGCAAAAGTTCATCGGCTCTATCTAACAATTCTATCGCTTTTAGATGCTCGTTAAAATCTTCAGGTTTCGCAGCACCCAAACTCAAAGTATGTACTTGCGGATGCGACAAACAAAACAAGTCGTTAAACGCGATCGGACTCAGCGGATAGCACAAATCTACCAATTTTTGCGGCGGGTTGTAAAGTTGACCGCCTTTGTCGGAAGGGCTGATAATAAAAACGCCCATATCGTGTCGTTTCGCAGCTTCAATTGCCGCCCAATTACTTTGATTGATGTAGTACCAGTGTAAGTTAAGATAATCAAATTGATTGGTTTCAATTGTTTTAACAATCACATCCGTTGGGCCGTGAGTTGAAAAACCAATAAACCGAACTTTGCCTGATGCTTGTAACTTTCTCGCTACATCCATATAGCTATTTGGACGCATACAATCCTCTAGCAATTCCCACGTATTAATGCCATGTATTGACAGCAAATCAACGTATTCTAGTTGCAAATAGGCTAAGGATTTATCAAATTCTTCGAGAAACTCCTGGGGGTTAGGTTTAGGAGTAATTTTAGTTTGAATTATCAATTGTTCGCGGGGAAGCTTCGGTAATATCCACCCCAACTGCATCTCAGAAGTCCCGTAACCGCGAGCAGTTTCGATGTGATTGATGCCGCATTCAACCGAGTAGCGAATCGTTGCTTCTAGATTTTGCTGGTTGTCAGGTGGAATTTCATTTGCTGGCACGTCTTGCCATTTGTATTGATATCTCATGCCGCCGCAGGAAAAGATAGGCATGGACAATTCTGTGCGACCAAATCTACGATATTGCATCATAAGTAGAAGGAAGAAGGAAGAAGGAAGAAGGAAGAAGGAAGAAGTAACTATAATAATGGTTGCAGTTATCAAGATTTTCCTAACTCTCTTCGTGGTTAATAGAAGAAGGAAGAAGGAAGAAGTAACTATAATAATGGTTACATTTATTAAGAACTTCCTCACTTTCTTGGTAGCTATTATAAGTTAATAAACACGGTTTTTGCTGTTTTTGCTGGGTGCATTCATATTTAATACATTTTTTTAGAACAGGCAAGATGCCTGTTCCACAAAGAGTTGTTGACAACCTGTGAGTGACTTCTGACTATTTAAAAATCTCGCGGACTTCGGGTTTCCCATCCTTGATTTCGCCAACTAAAACTAAATCTGTACAGTTGACAAACAAGCCATTTTCTAACACGCCCGGAATGTTATTCAAAGTTTTTTCTAATTCCCCAGGATTGTCAATGTTTTCAAATTTAACATCGATTACCATGTTACCTTGATCGGTAATTACTGGGCCTGCTTTTCTCACACCCATGCGGAGTTCTGGTTTGCCACCCAATTTTTCAATAGCGCGGGTAACGGGGCTTATTGCCATTGGTATCACTTCGATTGGCACTCGAAAAGTCGAACCTAATTTATCGACCATTTTGGAACTGTCAACAACTACAATAAACTGAGTTGCGAGGTAATCGACAACTTTTTCGCGAGTGTGGGCTGCGCCACCACCTTTAATTAAGTTTAGCTGGGAATCGACTTCATCAGCGCCGTCAATCGCAATATCTATTCTGTCAATTTCATCGAGTGTTGTCAACGGTACTCCGTACTGTTTGGCTAACACTTCTGATTGAAAAGATGTCGGTACTCCCTTGATATCTTTGAGTTCGCCGGATTTTAGGCGATCGCCCAACGCTTGAATGGTATAAGCTGTAGTTGACCCCGTGCCGAGTCCGACAATCATACCAGATTTTACGCGATCGGCGGCAGCAAAGCCCACTTGCTGTTTCATCAATTTTACGGGGTCTTGTTCTGTGGTCATATTAGATACTCCTCAATAGTTTTAAGATTGTATCACAGTCATTGGGCATTGGGTATTGGCACTCCCAAGCGAGTAACAAGTAACAAATAACAAATAACAGTTAACAAATAACTTCTTCCTTGCAATGAAAATAGGATTTCTGGATACCTACACTTGGGATTACAATATTGAAACTCCTTACCGCGAACCTTTGGGCGGCACTCAGTCGGCTATTTGTTACTTAGCTGAGGCGTTGGCTGCACAGGGAAATCAGGTATTTTTGCTCAACAATACTTCGGAGTCGGGGATGTTGCGCGGGGTTGATTGCAGGCGCAGGGTGGTGGACAAATCTAATTTAGAATTGCTGCGATCGCTCGATTTTTTAGTTATAGTCAATATAGTCGGCAAAGCACTGGAAATTAAGCCATTTTTGGGCAAAAATACAAAATTAATTTTGTGGATTCATAACGAACCGGGCTTTGTATTTCTCCAAGGTTTCAATAACAAAGGAGAAATAAATGCTTGCGATGCTTTTGTGTTTGTCAGCGATTGGCAGCGCCAGCAATTCCAGCGCTGTTTTGGCATTGACTCGAATCGTAGTTGTGTTTTAAGAAATGCGATCGCACCTTGTTTTGCTAACATCTTTCCCGATAATATTTCTATCCGATCTCAGAAATCTCAACCGCCAATTCTAGCTTACACCAGCACACCCTTTCGCGGACTAGATATTTTGTTAAAAGTCTTTCCCGAAATTCGTCAAGCTGTCCCTGGAACGCGATTGAAAGTATTTTCGAGTATGAAAGTACACCAAATAGACGACAATGATAATCAGCTATTTTTCGGTCAACTTTACCGCCAGTGTCAGGAAACAGAAGGTGTTGAGTACATCGGTTCCATACCGCAACCCGAACTCGTGCGACAACTGCGTTCAGTTGCGGTTTTAGCTTACCCGAATACCTATTCGGAAACATCATCTATCGCCGTGATAGAGGCGATGGCAAGTGGTTGCCGGATTGTGACGAGTGAATTGGCGGCTTTGCCGGAAACAACTGCGGGATTTGCTCGTCTAGTTTCAATGTCAGGAGTGGAAAACTTGGCATCGGTAACTAATTGGAAACGTGCAGATAAACCAGATTGGGAGGGATATACAAGGCGGTTTTTAGAGGCGACAGTCGCAGTTTTAAAAGAGGGCGCGACTGCGGGCGACGCAACTGCTGATCATCATCTGAGACAGCAGGTAGAATATGTAAATCGAGGGTGTATTTGGTCTGTGCGATCCCGAGAGTGGGTAGAATGGCTGAATAGTATTAGTGTAAAACCTGTAAGAGTGGCAGAACAAATGATCGCAGAGTCGTTGGTGGATTTAGAAGCAGCTCAAGCTTATTTTGTCAAGGGGAATCGGTTGAAAGATGCAGGCAGGCTTGATGAGTCGATCGCAAATTATAAGAAAGCTTTAGAGTTTAACTGGGAAGATGCTGAATATCACAAAAAATTAGCAGAAGTTTATGTTTTGCAAGGAGAATTTGAAAGTGCGATCGCCTGTTGCAATCTCGCTCTTAAATTCCAACCAAATTTTGCTCCGGCTTATTTGACAATGGGCAATGCCCTGCACGCTCAAGAAAAGCTAGAAATGGCAATTAAAGCTTATTTGCAAGCTTTAGAAATTCAGCCAATATTTGCCGAAGCAAACGCGAATCTCGGTAGTATGTATTACAAGTTAGGGCAATTGGCACAGGCGACAAATTATTACCAAAAAGCTCTGGTAATTAATCCCAATTTGTGTTCGGTTAATGTGATGCTTGGCGATGTTTTGCAGCAACAAGGGAAGTTAGATGCAGCGATTGCTTGCTATCAAAAAGTGCTGCAACTGCAACCGGGAGATACCAGAACTGCTGAGAAAATATCGAGTTTAACCGCACAACAACAACAGCCCGAAACTGCCGATCGCAATTTTATCGAATTAGAACCAGAATCAGGTGCACAACAACCAGTATCTGTCAACAAAGATGAAGGCTACGGCTTGCAGCCTTCGAGTATCAATTTGCCGCCATCGCAAACTCTTGAAAATTTAAATACTCCGTTTACAAATCCCGCCGAAGTTTCCGAACAAGTTACCTCACTGAATGTTCCAGATAGCGGACAACTTGCCAATTATCAAGAAGTAGAACCCTACAAAAGGCTAGCGGAAGACTATTTAGTTCAAGGCAAAATCAAAGAGGCGATTGTAGCTTGTCAGCAAGCGCTAAAAATCCGACCTGATTTCATCCATGCTTACGTAACTTTAGGCAATGCTTTGCAGGCTGGAGGCAAAATTGAAGCTGCTATTCGATCCTATTTTCAAGCCCTAGAATTGCAGCCAAATTTTGCGGAAGTGCGCGCCAATATTGGCAGTATGTATTTCAAAATGGGGCGTTTAGAAGAGGCGATCGCACATTACCAGCAAGCCATTGCTCTCAGTCCAGATTTAGCGGGCGCTCACTGGAATTTAGGAAAAGTATATCACAAACACGGTGACATCGAAGCAGCGATCGCCTGTTTTAAAAGAACATCCGAGCTCAACCCGCAGCTTGTCGGTGCAGACTTCCACTTCAACCTAGCCAACCGACTTTTCAGTCAAGGAAAACGCGATGAAGCTATCGAAAGTTACGAAAAAGCCCTCGCCATTAAACCAGATTGGGCAGAAGCTTATGGTAACATCGGCAGCGCGCGATCGCAACAAGGCGATCTCGATGCAGCCATCGCTTACTATCAGAAAGCTGTAGCTTTAAAGCCGGAATTAGAAGTTTTGCACTTCAATCTAGGTAATTCTTATTTGCAGCAAAACAAGTACGAAGAAGCGATTACTTATTACCAAAATACTCTAAAAATCAAGCCAGATTGGCCGGAAGTTCACGCTAACCTCGGCAGTTGTTTTTCCATGCAGGGGCGGCTGGAAGAAGCTTTAGTCAGCTATCAACAAGCTTTAGGATTAAAACCGGATTGGGCAGAGGTTTACTGCCGGATGGGACACATTCAGAAACAAGATAAGCCCTTGGAGGCGATCGCCCATTTTGAAAAGGCGATCGAATGCAACCCCAAATTTAGCGAAGCCCACCAACAACTCTGCGACTTGCTAAGCCACTCCACCAACCTCGCCGGAGCCCGCAAAGTAGCCGACAAATACTGCGAAAACTGCGGCGAAAATGCCCCAGTCATGTCAGCCACAGCCTACGTCTTTTCCTACCTGCAATCGGGTGTTAGCAAACAAGCAATTCAGAAACTCGAAGAGATCGAAAAACTCTGCTACGAAAAGGTAGAAACATTTAGCGTTATGGAACTAAAACTGCTCTATGAAATCTTTCTCTTTGCAGTATCCCACCTGCGAGATAACCGCGAAAAGAATGCCAGTTTCTACCGACTGATTGCCAAGGAATACTACCAAAAAGCCGTGCCACATCGCCCGGTTAACAGAATCAAATCCGCAAATTATCCGGGACAAAAACCTTTAAAAATCGGCTTCCTTTCCAAACACTTCCGCCGCCACTCGGTAGGTTGGTGCAGCGAAGCTTTAATTCGGGAATTGAGCCGGATCACGCCCCACGTTCACCTGTACGTCACCGGCAAACTCCACCGAGATGAAGTTACGCAGCGGTTTGAAGAAATGGCGGGCAAGTTTTACTGGCCCAAAAAATATCCAAACGGCTTTGCTGACGGTGGCGAAATCCTCGCGGAAGTAGTGCAAGACGATTTGGATGTTTTAATAGACTTAGACTCGATGACAGTACCGACAAATGTCGAAGTGCTGTATCAATATCCTGCGGGAATTTGCGTTTCTTGGCTAGGATTTGATGCGCCATATATTTCAGACAATCACTACTTTCTTTGTGACGAACACACTCACCCGCCTGGTGTTGAAAAAAATTACTTAGAACAGTTAGTCAGATTGCCAGTTTGTTCGGTAGCAATTGGCGAACTCCAAAGCATTCCTGTAAATCGAGAAGCGATTAGAAATGCTCTCGGGATCGGTTTGGATCAGATGACTTATCTGTGCGTTGCGCCTGGGAGAAAAACAAATCCCGAAATGGTACAAGCTCAAGTTAAAATACTTAAGGAAGTACCAGATAGTTTGTTAATCCGCAAAGGTCAAGGCGACGCCGATGTGATTCACAGCACTTACCGGGAAGAATGCGAAATTCAGGGAGTAGATTTTGGTCGGATTAAGTTTATCGGACAAACTAGAACTGAGGAAGAACACCGGGCTATTTATTATGTAGCCGACGTGCTTTTAGATTCCTATCCTTACAACGGCGGGACTCACAATTTAGAGGCTTTGTGGGCGAATTTGCCAGTAGTAACGAGATCCGGCGACCAATATCTGTCGCGGATGGGTTACGCATTTCTGAAAAGTGCAAATCTCGATGTGGGTGCGGCGTGGAGTTGGGAAGAATACACGCAGTGGGGAGTTAAATTCGGCCGCGATTCTAGTTTCAGAAATGCGGTGAAACAGCATTTAGTAAAGTCGAAACAGCCAGAACATCTCGCACCTTTGTGGAATCCTAAAAAGTTGGCTGAGGATATGTATGAGGTGTTTCAAAAATTGTTAGCGAAATAAACTGGGAATCTGAATTTCTTTCTCCCTTCTCTTCCTCTGTGCCCTCTGCGCCCTCTGCGGTTCAAAAAAAAAGAGATATCAGGTAGAGAAAAGCGATTTCTGGATATTTTTACGCAACACCCAGTAAAGTTTTGTAACAAAATCCCTGAAAATGCGTAAAAAATCCGCGCAGAGTCTGATAGATAAATGCTGATTCATAGTAGCGCGATCGCCCTAACTTTATTTATGCCAGTTAGGGCGATCGTTTTTTTTTGCAGAAGGAAGAAGGAAGAAGGAAGAAGGAAGAAGGAAGAAGAAATAACAGCAATGGTTTCAGCGATTAAGAATATCAACAGATAAAGTGTATGCCTCCAGGGCTGATGATGACTACTGACTCACCTCCACTCGATCGCGCCCGCCCGACTTAGCACGATAAAGCGCCTTATCAGCAGCTTCAATCAGCATTTTAGGCGAATTTTGATGTTCAGAAATTGTCGCCACTCCCATACTGAGAGTCACCGAATCGGTGACAACAGATTTGATATGGGGAATTGCCAGAGCTTTCACACGCTGGCGGATTCCCTCAGCAATCGCCTGTGCGGCTACGATGTCGGTATTTGGCAAAATTACCCCAAATTCCTCGCCGCCGTACCTGGCAGCCAAATAAAGACGTTCTGTGGGTGCATTCGCGGAACCATCGCCGATCGCCCGCGCTACTTGCTGCAAACAAGCATCCCCAGCTTGGTGGCCGTAATTGTCGTTATAAAGTTTAAAACAGTCAATGTCGCACATAATCAAAGATAGCGGTTGCGAACTGCTCGACTGTTCCCATTCCCGGTTAATCACCTCGTCAAAGCGGCGGCGATTAGCTAGCTGAGTCAGACTGTCCAAATTTGCCAACCCGTCCAACCGCTGGTTAGCAGCGGCTAACTGTTGGTAAAGTAAAGATTGTTCGATCGCGATCGCCACTTGAGTAGCCAACTGACTCAGCAAATCCATGTCAAACTGTTGCCACTGACGGGGTGCCGAACAGTGGTGGGCAATCAGCAAACCCCACAACTTCGGCAATTGACAAGAAGAATTGCCATCGCGGTGTTCGATTCCCTGCTGCACGATGGGCACGACTAAATTCGCTTTCACCTGACACTCGGCCAAAAAATTGACGTGGCACTCGGCAAAATTAGAAGCGTGAATATCCTCAATCGATCGAATTCTGCCCTTCAAATATTGTCCGATGTAAGTATTAGCAAAACAGCAATCCTCCACCTCCATACCCATCAGCGGCTTCCATTCTGCACCAACCGACTCCACCACCACATCTCCGTTCCAATCAGGCCGGAAGCGGAAAATAATCACGCGATCGGTTGCCAAAAACTCCCGCACTTCCGCTACTGTAGTATTGAGAATATCTGTGAGATCCAGAGAAGAACGGATGCGCGATTGTATCTGCGCAATCAGGCGTTCCCGCTCAACTTGCTGCCGCAGGGCGACTTGCACCTGTTTGCTTTCAGTAATATCTCGACCTTCGGGCAGCAGCAAGACAATTTTGCCAGTTTCGTCCGCGACTGGTTTGAGAGAAAAATCAACAGTTGCTGTCCGATTTGCACCTTGAAGTTCCACTTCATAGCGGACAAATTCACCTTTTGCCGATCGAGAAATCGCCTCTTGTAGCTGTTCTCGAACTTCCTGAGAACCTCCCCACCAAGGCCCTTCCCAAAACGGCTTATTTGCCACATCTCGCAGCTTAATTCCCGCGAAATCCAGAGAAGTTTGGTTAGCTTCCAGCAAAGTACCATCCGGTTTCAGCAGAGTTACAAATTGGAAAGAAGAATCAAAAATTGCCCGAAAGCGTCTTTGACTATCTCCCAACATTGCCGTCACCTTTTCCCGAGAAGTAATATCGCGGAAGCGCCACACCCTACCAATAATATTTTGTCCGACTCGAATCGGCTGCGTGTAGCGCTCAAAAGTCCGACCGTCTTTAAAATCGAGAATATCACAGCCTTCGGACTCTGCATCACTATAAATTTCTTTAACTCTCTGCAAAAAAGCCCTCGGATCTCTAACTTGCTTGGTGAGAAATGTCAGCCGCACCGTTCTATCCATCGAGTTTCTAACTTCTTCATAAATTCCCCACATTTGGACTAACTTTTCGTTAAAACTAATCAATTCTCCGGCGGTAGTCACGGCGAGAATGCCGTCTGCTGTTGCTTCCAGGGTAGCGTGCAGCAAAGAGCGCGATCGATCTAATTCTGCTGCTATTAATTTGCGTTCTGTGAGGTTTCTGACTGCTTTCACCTGCACTAAACGACCTTCACAAAGTGCGAATTTGCTGCGCACATCAGCGGGAAAAGCAGTCCCATCCCGCCTGAGAAAAATCGCTTCACAGACTGTATTGCTGGCTGCGGAAATCATTTGCGGTGCCACTTTGTAAGATTTCGGCGACAGCAGTTCCAGCAAGCTCATTCCCACCATTTCCGCAGTCTCATAGCCGAATAGCGTGGCAAAATTGCTGCTGACGCTCAAAATTGTGTCACGGTCAGCGACGGCAACTGATTCAAAATAAGCTTCGCATTCGAGCAAGCTCGCTGCTGCTGTGCTGCTGCCATTTTCACCGGAATAGCTATTGTTCATTAGCTGTTGCATTTGCGTATTTGCAGAATACAAAGCTGCCATTGCCTGCCGATACATGGCAGTGCGTTTCTCGACTTTTTCGGCGAGGCGATCGCGATATTCTCGCAGTTCTTTTTCGACTCGCATTAAATCTGTAATATCTACTGCAAATACGATCGCGCCAGTAACTTTACCTGTTTCGTCGCGGTAAGGTATTGTATCTTTCCGCACCCAGCATTTTTGACCGGATGCAGTTGGCAGTAGTTCGATTTTTCCCAGTTTGGCAACGCCGGAATTAATTACTTCCAAATCATCTAAATAATATTGCTCTGCTTCGTCGGGATAGATTTCATAATAAGATTTTCCTTCTAATTGAGCTGCGGGTAAACCCCTGGATGTAGCGGCGGCTTGATTAATTCGCAACAGGCGGCTTTCCGTATCTTTGTACCAAATCATTGCCGGCACGGAATCAAAAATAATTTGCTGTTCTTGATGCTGTAGGCGCATTTCTGCTTCTGCTTGTTTTCTTTTAATTATTTCTTGTTGCAGTTTTTGGTTGGCTTTTTTGAGTTCAGCAGTCCGTCGTTCTACTCTTTCTTCTAGTTGGTCGTAGTATTGGCTAAGCAAGTTTTGCTGCTGTTCGCGCCGCATTACTTCTAATTTTAAGCTTTCGCTATCTGACAAACTTGACGATACAAAGTCTGCTAATATTTCGGTTAATTCGTGTTCTTCTTCCGTCCACTCACTGCCAGAACCCGGGCGTTCGACGCTGACTATTCCCAACCTTTGACCAGCCAGCATAATCGGTACGTTTAACAGGGAAGTCGTGCGACCTCTGGCAAAATAAAGACTAGCAAGTTCTCGGGTTCTCGGGTCATTTTCGGCGGCCACCGTGGCGATCGTACTTTCGGATTTTAAGGCTTGAAAATACAGCGGACAGTCGGCTGCTGTGATGATTATTTGTACTGAATGCAGTTTCGTATTTTGTTCGTAAAGGTCGATGCAGTGAAGCTGCGTTTTGTTTTCGCCATATAGCCAAATGCTGGCTCGATCGCACTTGACAATACTAACAGCGGTTTCTGTGACTTCGCGAATGAATTGTTCTAGATTATTGCGTTCTTTAACTTGACTTTTGGCTAATTTTGCGATCGCCAAAGTAGGGCTACGCCAATTTCCTCTTTGATTGGGTGGCGCACTTACGGGTGAAGCCACCTTAACCTTAATTTCTTGGCAAACTAACAGTACCGCCGGCCGTAGGAAATTGGCAATTGACCGACCGTCGCTATTATTTTGCTCTATTTTCCAATCTACCGCAGGCATTCCGTGCGCGGTTGCTTTTACGGAGATAATGCTGCCGTCTTTGCAAGTCAAGCGACCTTCCCAAGAGGCAAGTTTTGGACTTGGCGTCGTACCGTTTTTCGGATATGCCAATCCCGCAAATTCTGCCTGCATTTTCCCTTGATTTTCGCAGTAAAATATGTTAAAAATTGAATGACAAATTAATTCCTGCGACCTGTAGGCGAGACGAGATTCGCCGAATTGATTTAGCGAAAATACTCTTCCCAAAGCATCTAGAACGAAGTAAATGCCCGGAAAATGGTCGTAGAGAGTTCGATACCAATCCTGTTCAACTTGTTGGCTGGACGAAAGTTTTACTCCCGCGAGTTCGTCGCCCGTACCGGTCAAGTGAGAATTGTTGGTTTCTGAGTTACTTGAATGACTTTTTTTAGCAAACACTTTTAGCTTAACTCGACTGTAATTAGTTTTACTTTCTGGAATTTAACTTTTTTGTGAAACTAAATTAAACCTGTTATTTGAAAAAGTTACAACTTCTCACAAAAATACAACTTGTCGAGCGCCCTGATTTCGGCTTTGCCAAAGCAATCCCTGTGTTTGTTTGTAATGGTAGGCCATCTGCCGACGATATTTCTCCCTCGTTGCGGTACTAGCAGGTGCAAGCTGCAATTACCCCGTTTGTACTTGTAGTATCCCCCGACTATGGAAAAAATCGGCAACCAATGGTTTTAACTATCTATGATAACACTCAAATATCTAGTGTTGGGACTGACTTACTCCGGTTTCGGTTTGGGATATTTGCCCGGGCTGCGGATGAATCGGGCGGCGGTGGCAATTGTCGGGTCAGATGAGTGCGGTGGCTTTGGGCATACTCGACCTGAAAACTGCTTAGCGGGCGATCGACCTCGGTACGATCGTTTTTTGTTGGCAATGGCGATCGTGAATATAGTTAATTCGACTGTTTAATCAAAATTGGTAATAATTAAATTCAGTAAATTCGGTGCCACAGGCTTTAGTCCTATAGTTTATACTGAATCTTGTGCAGCAAACGCTAAGGAGGTAAAAAAGAGTGACTACCCTAAAACCCGTTACTAAACCCCGACTTAATTCTGCCTTCAAACAACTGATGTCCTTGCACTGGGTGATGTCAGTTGGCTATTTAGTGCTGTTTGTTGGCGGTACGTTTATGGCTCAATTGCCGAGAGAATTGTTGATTCGAGGCCCCCTTTACGATTTTCACAAATCTGTAGGAGTGCTGGCAATGGCTTTGCTGACTTTGCGGATTTTGACTCTGCTGCGAGTAGGGTGGAAAAAATATACGAAACGCCTGCCAAAGTTTACGAAGGAATGGTACAAAAATTTTGCTTTGCACGCAACTTTGTATGTTTTTATGTGGCTAGTTCCGGTGACAGGTTTCTTTTTTTCTAACTCTTTCAAAAGTAACAATGTGAAATTTTTCGGAATTGTTTTACCAGATGTGTTTCCCCAGAATTCCGTAATGGTTGAGGTGGGAAGGAGTTTGCATTTTTGGCTCGCGTACACGTTTTTAGCGTTGATGATTTTGCATATTTTAGCTCAGAAGAAAGTTGTCAGGGCTAATTGGCGCAGGTTGGCAAATTTTGTTCGCACCAAGTTCACAAAGTCTCAAAAGGTGGGATAAATTTGTGATGGGGTATCATTCTCAATTTGTAGCGGTAAGGTGCATACACTGTACATAATTAGTTGATGCGTCCAGGAATATTTATGATAAGTCTACTGCAAAACTGGCTATTTTCCACGGTGATATTCTGAAACCTTTCTCATTGTCTGACTTCAGGGGTAAAGTTATGGGTTGTTCTAATAAATCGACGGGCTGACTAATCGCCAAACCAAAATCACTATCCAATTCTAGCACAGCTTCTTTCCCCTCGGATTCGTAACACCGCAAAATCCACATATTAGCATCATCTTCCGACTGTTTGAATGCCATCAGCACTAAATTTTCGGCGGACAAATCCAACAACTTGCCAACTGCTGGCAGAGTCTTATGGCAATTTTCCTCTAACTTTGGTAAGACTTGTACTAGCAGAGGCAAATTCAACTCGTACCCGCGCCGAACTGTGTCGGCTTCTTGCCAATTTCCAGCGTGGGGATAGACTGCACAAGTAAATTCGGAAACTCCTATATCTGCTTGTTCATCGGGCCAAGTCGAACCCCGGAGTAATGTCAGCCGGATTTGATTTGGTTGAATATCGCAACCGTATTTGCAATCGTTGAGCAAACTCACTCCAAAACCGTGATTGCTGATATCGACCCAGCGCAAAATCGGCACTTCCCATTTGGCTTTTTCGGCGGCTGTTTGTGGTTTGGTCGTGCGGGCGATCGCACCGCCAGGAATTTCGCAAGTTGCAAAATCTGCTTCGACATTTAACCCAAAGGCTGCTTTTACTAAAACGTGAGTTTCTTGCCAATTTACAACTGTCTTGATTTTCAGCAGTGGTGAACCTATTTCTACTATATAATCTTGACAAAACTCCGATTTGCCAATTTGCAGAATTACGCGCAAACTCTGCCGCAATTCCCCCTGCTCTACCCAAGAAATCTCTTTGAGTATCGGCGCAGGTAATTGATGTTTTTGATAGTTCGGATCGATGTTCCAAGCATCCCAATATTGACCGCTATCTTGAAATACTTGCAGTTGATTTCCCCCGGCTGCATTCAGGACTTCTCTATTATTTACTTTATCCCAAAGGCTGGATAAATTACCAGTTTTTGCGTCTATTTTTGCCAAAATCAATTCATTTTCCAACACCATTCTTGCGGCTGCAAAATTCGTTTCTTGACAAGGCGTGTTTTTTTGTGCTATACCGTATGTAAGTTTTGATAAATCTATCGTGTTTTTGGTTTCAGGGCTGGCGGACGCATTATCTACGGTTTGAGCGTCTTCGCGACACAGCCAAAAGACTCGATAGCCGATCGCCGGTAGATGATTTGCCCAAAATAACAGTCTAAATTGGGATTCCGGTAAATCGCCCGTTTCCATCTGCGAAGTCAGCCGGTGTCCCGCCAAATCGTAAATTTGCCAAGCTGAATCAGCGGAATCGGGAAGCGGTACGGCGACAACCTGAGAGCGCGACCAATTGAGAGTATTGAAAATCAGAATCGGTTGAGCGTTGGGCGGAGGAGGATTCGGCAAAGAAATGCGATCGGCTATGGCATCCAAAGATTGTAGCAGAATTTGGCGACAAGTACGATCGACCTGGGCAAAGGCTAGATTAGCATCTGTGTAGACTTGGGCGATCGCAGAACCGGGCAGAATATCGTGGAACTGGTTAAACAAAACTTGTTTCCAAGCTGATTCTAACTCAAATTTCGGATAAACCGCACCAGTGCAGATTGTGGCGAGAGACGAAAGTAACTCAGCTTGGTAGAGCAACTCTTCGCAGCGGCGGTTTTGGCGTTTTTGGTCAGCGCGAGTCGTATAGCAACCCCGGTGAAATTCTAAGTAAAGTTCGTCTTTCCAAATTGGCAGAGGAGGAAGAGTCGAAACATCGCCTTTCAGATGCTCAGACTCTACATTTGTCGAAAAATTGGCAGATTCAAACTCATCCAAATTTCGGACAACTTTGTCTTGTCTCAAAATCGGATGACTTTCCCGAATTGAACTATCGCGTTGAGACTCCGACTCGGAGATTTCGGTAAAATTGGCAGATTCAAACTCATCCAAATTTCGGACAACTTTGTCTTGTCTCAAAATCGGATGACTTTCCCGAATTGAACTATCGCGTTGAGACTCCGACTCGGAGATTTCGGTAAAATTGGCAGATTCAAACTCATCCAAATTTCGGACAACTTTGTCTTGTCTCAAAATCGGATGACTTTCCCGAATTGAACTATCGCGTTGAGACTCCGACTCGGAGATTTCGGTAAAATTGGCAGATTCAAACTCATCCAAATTTCGGACAACTTTGTCTTGTCTCAAAATCGGATGACTTTCCTGAATTGAAACATCGCGTTGAGACTCCAACTCGGAGATTTCCGGCAAAAACTGACTCTCAATCAAAGACAAATAATCAACCGCTTTCGCAAACTCCATCCTTGGGAAAAAAGGCGACAGTTTCCAGCGTTTCGCCACTTCCAACATATCACGAGTCGGGCCGCCGCCGTGGTCGCCAACTCCCGGCAACCAAAGAGCATCTTGTAAATTAGTTTTAACTTGCCAGTCAAAAACATGACTTGCCATTTTTACAGATTCTATACTTTCGCCGATCGCACCAGACATCATGCTAAATATTTTAGTACCGTCCAACCCTTCCCACCAAAACACACCGTGGGGAAACTCGGTTGAATCGTTCCACCGCAACTTTTGCGTCACAAAATATTCTACTCCGCCGCCGCGCAAAATCTGAGGCAATTGCCACCCAAAACCGAAAGTATCCGGTAGCCAAGCCACCCGCATCAATTCCCCAAACTTTTCCTTGGCATAACGCTGTCCGTAAAAAACTTGCCGCACCATTGATTCAGCACAAATCAAGTTTAAATCCGGTTCAACCCACATCCCACCAATAACTTCCCAACGTCCGACGGCCACCTGTTTTTTAATCTCTGCAAATAAGTCCGGCCGATGTTCTTCCATCCAAGCATAAAGTGCGGGAGTTGAATGGCAGAAAATCAAATCGGGAAACTCCGATTGTAATTTCAATACAGACTCAAAAGTTCGCTCTGCCGCTTCCCAAGTTTCCGGTACAGGCCACAGCCAAGCTAAGTCTAAATGAGCGTGACCGACCAAATAGATTTTACCTTTATATGTAGATGTCAGTTGGCCGCTTTCTCCTATATATATAGATGTAGTGTTGTCGCTTTCTGGAACCTGACAAACCTCATCCTTTCCTTCCCTCTCTGCGCCCTCTGCGCCCTCTGCGGTTCCATCATCTAAATCCGCAGAAAAAGATGTCACAGCGCCGCTTTCTCCTATATATATAGATGTAGTGCTGCCACTTTTTCCAGTACCAAAAACCTCATCTTTTCCTTCCCTCTCTGCGCCCTCTGTGCTCTCTGCGGTTCCATCATCTAAATCAACAGAAAAAGCCCGCAGATATCCCAGTAAATTGTGCCGCAAAACAGACAGCGAGCGATCGAACTTTTGTCGATCGCACACAACAGACCAATCAATCAAACCAACCGCCAAATCAATCTCTGATTTCAGCATTTCCCCCTTGACAAGAATTGCGCGGTCGGCTATTATTTCAGTGGCGAGGTATGGGAAATTTAAATTTTCCAGATTTCCCGACAGCGAATTTTGCAAAATCTCTAATTCCGCAGCCACAAAACCCGGATCGAAACAAGCAGAATCAGCAGCTTCGTACAAACAAATCGATCGCACTAAAGCACCGCTATCGTGACCGGGACTTACCAGTCGCAAGATAACTAAAAATTCATCTCCGGGATTGGCCGACTTACTCAACAAAACTCGATCGCTACAATCAAATAAATCGCCCTGTCCGACTAACTCACCGTTCACAAAAATCTGAGCATCTTCGGCCCACCAAGTCAAACTTAGTAGCAACCGCAAACCAATGATAGGATAGCCGTGCAAATTGTCAGGAATTACAAATTGCTGTCCCAAATAAACAATTTGCTTCCCAGACGGCCAAGCAATATGTCCTTTCCCATTAAGCTCAGCAATTGGCAAGTTACAAATACTTACCGAAGAGACAGCACAGTCAGAATCGCCATATCTCCAACCAGACTGAACCTCCACTTGGCCCAGGCGGCGCAACTTATCTACAACTTTAGAAATATTATTGCTTGCAGGTGACACAGAAGCGCTCATTTTTGGCTAAAATAGGACTTGCGTAGGAATCAAAGATCGGATTGAACCGCGAAAACGCGAAAAACGCGAAGGAATAAAGATTTCAGAGGGTTTGAAACTGCGGTTAATATCTCGCTTTGATTTTACAGCAATTTTCGGCAATTCCGGCGCGAATCTAAAAATCAAAATTCAATAATTAAACTTATGTCCAACGGTTATTACGGCCCATACCAAAGCCGACTATTAAATTTTATATCCAAACAGTCCCGCCAAGTCGCTGATAATTGCGATCGAACTTGGCGACAAATTAAACAAGGAACTCTCACCGCCACCCAAATTTTACTTTATCCAGCTTACCTGCTGGTGCAAAGTTCCAGAATGCTGGGGCGACAGTTGCGGGAATCGGGCAAAACAGTAGATTTACCCGAACTGCAAGAATTTGAGGGCGACGAAAATTCCGATTTGCCACAAAATTGGTTTGGGGAAGTTTCGGAGGAAAGCTCGATCGCCCAAATCTTAAACCTCGCCGAAAATTTGCTAAACTCGTCGCAAACCGCGACAACTTTAGCCCGCCTCCCGCTGTTAGTAAATCCGGCAATCAATCTTAGCGAAAAAACCGCAAAGCATCAAACAACTTCTGTCTTAGAACACTCGCTGGCTAAGACTCAATTAAAACCGCAACTGAAAGTTGAGGGAATCGCCAGTTTTATCCCAGCCCGGACTTTAGTCTTAATCGGACATGAAAATCAGATATTAGATATTTTGACACCCGAACAGCAAGAACTGCTCGAAGGTCGCATAACTTGGGAAGTTGCAAACGGCGGGCCCGAACGGCGGGAAATTGCCCAAAAAGAATTAAAATTTAATCTCGGTTTGGAGTCTGCTGCTAAAAAATCTCAGCTTCCGCCGGTACGCCGTTTTTGGGAATTGATGGCTTGGCTTCAGACGAGTCCGGTTGCTCTGAAAAGAAATCAGTTTGGAGAATCAATCTTCGCGGTTAAGAAGTCGATCGACCGCAATCTAATTTTAGTCCAAAAAGCGATCGCGCCGATCGACCATCCAAAAATCCCACAGCCCTCAATTGCTGCATCAAATTCGATCGACCAAAACATCCCAAAATTAGAAACTCATTTTAACAGCAAGCTCGATCGATCTCCCATGCCTCTGTCATTTGTAACCTTACTCGATCGTGCCGCCGTCAACCTCGAAGAATTTACCCTATCCCCATCCGCCAAAACCACCGCCGAACCCACACCGCAATTCAAAGTAAAAATTGATACATCAGTCCCGCAAACTAATTTAGATTTTTCCGCCCGCGACATCCTCGAAAAATACGCTCGAAACATCGAACAAATGATTTGGTCGTCCGTAGACCAACTCCTAGGCAAAGAAACCGCAGCCAGTAATAATACGGAGAAATCGGTGGCAATTCAGTATTATTTAAAACAGCGACAATCACAAGAAGACACGGAAAATATCCCAGAGGTTGATCGACCGTGGTTGAATTGGCAAGACTTATTCGGGGAAGCAGCACCGCAGCAATTAATCGCAGGAAGTTCCGAGCCCGAGGAAGCACAAGTTAGCCCAAAAGTCAAGCCCAAAATAGAACAATTAACAGGATCGACCGCAATCTCAATATCCCCTTATCCCCAAGCCATTCATCGGATGCTCGGGCAGCTAAAACAGAGCTTGGTCACAAAAAGTTCCCCAAGTCAACCCCAACCAGCAGCAAATTCAGCAATTACTCAAGAAAATAGCTCTGCACTCGCAGCAGCATCAACCCCAGGGCGTGCGCCGGAAACCCAAGTGCCAAAATACACAAACCCCAACACCGCACAAAACAGCCAATCCCCAGCAGCAATCGCGCCACAGACCAGCAGATACACCGCCGTACAGCCAAAAACTCAGAACTCCGGCCCGCCGCCCGAGAGCGAATACTTAGAAACAAAAGCAGAATCAATGGGATATATCAAGCACCCACTAGAACAAGTGCTCGAATGGCTCGATGTACTCATGCTGCGACTAGAAAACATCGCGGAGCAACTGTGGAATTGGGCCAAAAGCAACTTGCCAAAAATCCTCAAAAGCAAAGAGAAAATTGACTAAGCTTTAGCTTATGATAAAAAAGCTGCGACAACAGCAGCAAATCAGCTCAGTATTATGCCATCTTTGGAGACTCCCACAGTGCTAACCCTCAAAATCGTCGTTAATGTAGTTGTTTTATTTTTTGTTTCCCTGTTCATATTTGGGTTTTTGTCCAATGACCCAGCCCGGAACCCCAACCGCAGAGACATGGAATAACCGGGAAATCTCGCCCTCCGAGTAGGGGCGCGCCACCGCAGCCCCTGCAACAGCCGACAAACCAGCAAAAATTAGTCCAACAAAACTTGACCTCGCACCGCCAGCGAGGTTATCTTATGGCGAAACCAACGTTTGAAAGCAGCCAGATTTCGGCGCGCCAAAGCCACTGCAAATTTTAGATATCAGATTAATGTTTAAACCGTTGCCTTGGAGATGTAATATCAAATCCGGTAGCATCGGAATTAATGTTACCCAAAGTCAGGACACGGCAGTGCCGTTTCCCTACAATTAATTGGGGCGCAAGAAACGGCACTGCCGTGTCCTCCATCTCATGTCTGAGTGCAACCGGAATTGATCTAAATTATTAAAAATTTGTACCCTATAAAATCTAAAATCTAAAATCGGATGACCCACACTTTGTAATTATGCCCTATCCGGTACCGCCGCCAGAACCCTCTGCCATCATCTACATCGCAAAGCCTAAAAAAGTCGCCTTGACTGTGGCTGCTAATGATGGAGACACCCGCAGCAACCCCGCAGAAATACCGGAACCCAGCCCAGAAATCCTTCAGCCACCCCAGCAACAACCAGCCGCCGCACTCCTCGGTACCACCGGAGTCACCGGTCAGCCTCCAGAAATCGTAGACCCCCTAACCGCAGTGGAAAGTGGCGACGCAGTAGTAGGATTTCAGCGCCCGGTTTCAGTCGGAAAACCAGAAACTGCGGAAGCTCAAAAAGATAGCTCGTTTACTGCTTACCAATTGGGTTCGATAGAAAATGCCGTTGCTGCTCGAAATCGGCAAAAAACTGCACAAGCCGACAGAAATGTTGTCCGACAACCGGAAAATTATTGGTATCAGGCAAAAGGTCAGCAGTTACAAGATAACGCTCCCGAACCTGCTGAAATAATCATTCCAGAACCAACGCCAGAAAGACTTCCCACTGAACAGCAACAGTTCGAGATTCCAGCACCGGGGGTCGCTCCCACACCAGGGACTCCCCCAGCGCCACCACAACCAAAGCCGAAACCAGCCACGCCGGGAGTCCGCACCGCGCCTTCCCAGCGCACGGTGCCGTTTCCGGTTAGCCCCGCCGATACCATCGAAATTAAGGCCGACAGCCAAGAATTTGACGAGAAGCAGCAAATTGTCACAGCGGTTGGTAGAGTCGTCGTGCGGTTCCGGCAAACTGTGATAGATGCCGATCGGGCGATCGTCAACTTAGTCACCCGCCAAGTGGTAGCATCCGGCAATGTCGCCTATACCCGCGGCCAACAAGTAGTGCGCGGACAGCAGATGGACTTCAATCTCGGGCTAAATAGCGGCTCCGTCGAACAAGCAAGCGGCGAAATATTCCTACCCGCAGCAGGTAGTGAACTGACCCCCACATTGCCGACAGATATCAGTGCTGGGACGATTCTCGAACAGCCACTGAGCGATCGAATTACTAGCCAGCAGCCCCTGCGCGGAGTCAAATCCCCCGGATCTGCTACAGTGACGATCGGCGGTGGCGGACAGTTAGCAGCCCCTCAGATTACCGGCGCCGTCAACCGCGTCCGCTTTGAAGCAGAACGCCTCGAAATCCTCCCAGACGGCGTGAGAGTAGCAACCAACATTCGGATTACCAACGACCCGTTTTCCCCGCCAGAACTCGAATACAGGGCCCGGACGGCGACGATTACAAGGATTTCGCCCACGGCCGAGGAATTGGTCACAACGAAGCCCCGGTTGGTGTTTGACAACCGCGTCAAAATACCCGTGTATCCTCGCAGGCAAGTCTTTGACAGCCGGCAGCAGAACGGCCCGTGTTTGACCTTTGGCTACGACGTAGGCGATAGAGGCGGTTTGTATGCCGAGTGCGCTTTTGAGGTATTGCAAAATGGGCCCGTGCGGCTGAGTCTGACGCCCCAAGTTTACCTCCAGCGCGTCGTCGAAAAGCACGGCGGTAATCCGTTTTTTCCCGATAGCTACGGACTAAAAGCCAAGTTGGGCGCCACTTTGGGCCCGCGCACCAAGCTCGACGGCTCAGCAATATTTCTGAGTTTCGATAATTTCCCGAATTTGCCCGAAAACAGCTTTCGGGGCAATTTACGTCTGCGACAGTCGATCGGCAATCACAATTTAGCAGCAGAATATAGTTACCGCGATCGACTCTTTAACGGTTCTCTGGGCTTTCAAACCGTCAACAGCAGCCTCGGCGCAGTCCTCACCTCCCCAGTCATCCCCCTCGGAGGAACTGGCATCAATCTCAGCTACCAAGCAGGATATCAATTTATCAATGCTGACACCGATCGACCAGATTTGCTCGAACCAGTCCGGGAAAACAACCGCATCGACTTAGGCCGTGCCCAAGCCAGCGTCGCCTTGAGCCGCGGCTTTAACCTCTGGCAGGGTCAACCGCTACCCCGCACTCCCACCCAGGGTTTGAAGTACACGCGGACACCGGTGGTTCCTTTCTTGCAACTAGCCTTGGGAGTCCGGGGAGTTGGCTCTTATTACAGTAGTGACGATCGGCAAAACTCGATCGCCAGCAGCATCGGCCTTCAAGGACAGTTCGGCCATTTTTCTCGCCCTTTCCTCGATTACACTGGATTTAACGTGACTTATACTCAGGTAGCGCGGGATGGCATATCGCCTTACTTGTTCGATCGCTTAGTAGATTTGAAAGTCCTGTCTTTTGGACTTGTCCAACAAGTTTACGGAGGGTTTCGAGTCGGATTTCAAAGTGCTATTAATTTAGAGAGCAGGGAAACAATCAGTACAAACTACACTTTAGAATACAGCCGTCGCAGCTACGCAATTATTTTGCGTTTTAATCCCGAACGTCAAGTCGGCAGCCTGACTTTTAGAATTAGCGACTTCAACTGGAACGGCACTCCCGAACCTTTTTCCCAAGATGTGAAAACTGTAGAAGGAGGTGTACGTTTATCCGATTAATTCAATTGGCTAATTGGGAATTGGTAATCGGTAATCGGTAATCGGTAATCGGTAATCGGAACCAATAGACAACAGTTAACAGTCAACAGACAACAGTCAACAGTCAACAGTCAACAGATAACAAATGACAGAAGTGACAGCAATATCTGCACAAGCAGCGGCTCTGCTGGCTCACTACGGTTTTGACCTAGGTGGCAAAAAAGCAGAGAAATTGGCGGGTGAATGGCTGACCAAGTATCCCGGCTATTGGCTGCGTTTAGCAGTGGTTGAAGCGCTTTATCAAGGGCGCTACAAGGCTGTTTCTGTCGGACAGCTATTGAGTATGTGGCAGCGGATCGGCCAACCGCTCTATCATTTCAATCGCGAGTTTGAACGCTTAGTCTGCAACAATTTCCCTCAAGATTTAACCATTGAAAGAGATGGTAAACTACCGTCGCAGGACGAAATACTTTTATCGAACTCGGAATCGGAAGTGATTGTCGCAGAGTTAAATATAGTTGAGCCGTCCGAACCTGAAATCGATCGCGCGCCCGATGCAGAAGTCCCGAACACAGAGGCCGAGGAAACAGAAAAACTGCCCGCAGCCGACGATCGCACAAAAGAAAATACAGAAGTTGTAGTATATGAAGATGTGGCTGTTAGCGCCATAGCCGATCGAGCTGAGGTCGATCGCTCCCTAGCAGACAAACCTGTGACAAAATCATTCGCAGTTGCCAAACATACGGATTTTCATACCAAGTTAAAAGCCGTCGCCCGAGAAGGGCGAAGGAAAAAAGGAGAAACCCGAAAACAGAAATAATATTAATTCCGGTTGAACTCATACATGACTGTTAACTGTTAACTGTTGACTGTTGACTAATGACTGTAGTTGTTTTTCACTCTGGAGTTTTCGCAGTTACTCCCATCCGAATTTCCGAACAAAAAGATGCTTGTTCCGTACCATTAGCTTGCTTGACAACGCTAGTCCGAAACCGCAGATTGGGCATGAAATACCACAGCCTTTCTTCGGCATGAATGGTATCTGATTCTGTAATCAATGTCAGCACATCATCGCCACCCATCACGTAGCGGGTGTTTCCCTTGTCTTGCAACACTTGTCCTTCGCTGGGATTGTCAGGATTCGGGACGATCGCTAATATTGTAGAACCAATTTGTTTAGCTTCAGAGCGATCGGGAGTACCATCCCAACTAATCCGAACACTGGTTAGCTTAGTTGAGGCTGGGTTAATCGAATGCTGTTGGCAAAGTTTAACGACTGCTGCATCGGTAGCTGTCAGTATTTCTATTTTTAGGTCAGATTTACCTGCCTGCAATGCCCCAGAATTGAGATTGTGTACAGTACGCTGAGAAAACCATTTGCCTGCACTTAACTCAAAAAACTCAATAACATCCATGAAATTTGTCTCTAAACTCAAATACTGCTTTATTTTTGATCGCGACTTGCGCGCTATGGAGTCAGAAACCCGGTTTCTTCCTGCGTACTAGCGACCAAACCAATGATTTTGGCTAGAAACCCGGTTTAAGAGTGCAAGTCCTATTCTATATTTTAAAGGAATGGGGCGCGCCTGCAAAACTTTCCCAGAAGTTTGGGCTTGCGCAGATTGCAGGTGCGGTTGAGGTACGAAGCCCAACCGGCGGGACATCCGCCTCGCTGATGCGACGGAATTCACAGAAAATTAGAGCATCCCGAATCGTGTTTCGTTAAAAAAAGTCTTGTTTGGACATCAAATAGGATTGCCACACATCAAAATTTTTAGCTTTAACAGTGTCGATCGATCGACAATCATTGTCCTGCCTATGAGTTATATTAAGAAAAACAAAGATATATGTCAGCTTTTAGCGATCGAACGGTAAATTTGGCGCTGCGCCGATTGAATGATATTAGTCGCGATTTACTCCAATCGGACTCATAGAAAAATGCTCAAAGCAGACTCGGACGAAAAAACCAGCAACTCATCGAACCATCAGCAAACCAAAGGCAGCATAAGACGTAGCAAACAGCATTCAAATATGTCATGCTAAGTCAAGAGTGAAATAAGCGAAAAAACTTTCTCGATCAAGTTTAGGGCAGGGTGCAGCTAGCGATCGTACACATTTAAAAAAAAGACATCCACAAATTTATGAGTGACTTTACAGAAGGGCTGGATAAAATGCAGCCCGCAGAACAAACACACTGTTTGGGAATCCTGCCAAATCAGCTAGCAGCGACCTCCGACTCAGACAAATTATACAGCTTACTAACAGATTATAATTTTATTGAAGCCAAGCTGTCAGCATCGTCCGTACAGGCATTAATAGAAGACTACGATTTAGCAACAAGTCCCGATATTATCACCTCAGCTCAAAAAGCCGACAAACTAAAATTAATTCAAGAAGCAATTCGGCTTTCTGCCCACATTTTAGCAAAAGACCCAACCCAACTAGCTACCCAACTAATTGCGCGGTTGATGCCCTTTGAAATTCCCGAAATTCAAGAACTACTAGCCCAAGCGACCCAGCAAAAACAACCCTGGCTGCGGCCTCTAACACCCAGCTTTACCCCTCCTGGCGGGAGATTGTTGCGAACCCTCACCGGACATACAGATTGGGTACAAGCTGTAGCAATCACCCCTGACGGCAAGCGAGTAATTTCTGCATCCTCCGACCACACTCTCAAAGTTTGGCACTTAGAAACAGGAGAAGAACTTTCCACCCTCAAAGGTCATCTTACCTACGTCAATGCTGTAGCAATCACCCCCGACGGTACTAAAATAATTTCCGGTTCTTGGGACAATACGATTAAAATTTGGGATTTAGAAACTGGAACAGAAATATTGACATTTGCAGGTGATACTTTTGCAGTAGAAGCAGTAGCAGTAACTCCCGATGGCAAGCGAGTAATTTCAGGTTCCTGGGACGGTAGCATAAAAGTTTGGAATTTATCAACAGGGGCAGTAATTTTCAATTTCAAAGGTCACAGCAGTTTTGTCCAGTCCGTAGCAATAACTCCTAATAGCAAACAATTGATTTCCGGTTCTGGAGACAACAGTATCAAAGTCTGGAACCTAGAAACTGGAAAAGAACTTTTCACTCTGACTGGTCATACCGATTGGGTAAAAGCTGTAGCAGTTACTCCCGACGGTGAAAAAATAATTTCCGGCAGTTATGACGGAACTGTTCAAGTTTGGAGTTTATCAGAAAAACACCAACTTTTTACATTAGGAAAACACAGCAGTTTCGTTCAAGCTGTGGCCATCAGTCCCGACGGAAAGCGGGTAATTTCGGCTTCCGGGGACAAAACCCTAAAAGTTTGGAATCTGGAAACAAAACAAGAACTTTTCACTTTTACAAATCACATCGCCCCAGTGAATGCTGTAGCAGTTACCCCCGATGGCAAGCGAATAGTTTCTGGTTCCTCTGACAAAACTCTGAAAGTTTGGCACTTAGAAATGGGCAACGAAAATTTATCATTTGCAGGTCACGATGACTGGGTAAATACTGTAGCAGTGACAGCGGATGGTACGAAAGCAATTTCCGGTTCTGGAGACAACAGCATTAAAGTCTGGAATCTCAAAAATGGACAGGAACTCTTTACTATTCCGGGACATCAAGATTGGGTAAAAACTGTAGCAATAACAGCGGATAGCAAGCGAGTAGTTTCCGGTTCCGGCGACAAAACTGTGAAAGTTTGGAATCTAGAAACCGGAAAGGAAATATTTACTTTCACGGGTCATACAGACTGGGTAAATTCTGTCGCAGTGACTCCCGACGGAACGATGGCGATTTCGGGTTCGGGAGACAAAACTATTAAAGTTTGGAGTTTAGAAACTGGAGAGAAACTTTTTACATTTTTAGGTCATGCTGACGGAATAAAAGCTGTCGCAGTGACTCCCGATGGCAAATGGGTAATTTCGGCTTCCGGCGACAAAACTCTGAAAGTTTGGAGTTTGGGGAAAGAAAAGAATATTGTGGCAAACTTATGGAATTTAGCTGTCAAAAATCTACTTTTCACTCTCAAAGGTCATGAGAGTTTTGTGAATGCTGTGGCGGTGACGACTGATGGCAAATGGGCGATTTCGGGCGGGCGGGAAAAGAATCTCAAAGTTTGGGATTTGTCAAGTAGAAAAGAAATTTTTACTTTAGCAGGTCATGCGGATGCGGTAACATCTGTGGCGACTGTGGGAGATAACTTGATTTCTGTTTCGGACGATAATACTCTGAAAGTTTGGGATTTGTTGAGTCGAAAAGTAGTTGCTAGTTTCAGGGGAGATAGTGCTTTGAAAGCTTGCGCTGTTGCACCTGATGGGGTGACGATTGTGGCGGCGGAAGCTTCGGGACAAGTGCATTTTTTGAGGTTGGAAGAGGGGAAGAGTCAGTTGACAGTTGACTGTTGACTGTTGACTGTTGACTGTTGTCAGTTGTCAGTTGTCGTGGTTCCGATCGCACTTTTGGTAAACTTGAAAAGTGCGTTGGCGAAGCCCTCGAAGAGGATCGCCCGATCGCCCTTTTTCCCAGTCTAGTTTACAATTGTTCCGGGTCAATGCCCATCGATCGCAGTCTTTCTGCTAGGACAGCAGCCCGCTGTTCGGCTTGTTCTGCACGATGTTCGGCTTGTTCCAAGCTGCGAGAAACGTCCTCATAACTTGTAAACGGTTCGCCGTCAGGGCGATAAATTTGCAACTCTTCACCCGACGAATCAAAGCGAATTCCGAGTCTGGGACTGACCCAATTGTCGATCGTATCAATGACATCCAAACGCCCCTCTGAACGCATCCAACCGCTAAAATCGTTGCGTTCCGGGTCATACAGGTAATATTCATCTACGCCGTGGCGATCGTAAAATACCTGTTTTTTATTCATTTCTGTCAGCCTGTTACCGGGAGAAAGAATTTCAAACACTACTTGCGGCGCGATATTCTCTTCTTCCCACTGCTGGTAAGAACCTCTATCTCCTTTCGGTCTGCCCAAGACTACCATCACATCCGGGCCGATAGAAGTTTTGTTATCTCCTTCGACGGGATACCACAGCAAATTTCCGGCGACAAATACATTTGGGTCGTCCGCAAACAGCCACGCTAAATTTTGTTGAATGATGAGTATCCAGCGAAATTGTTTGGTATTGTCTGACATCGGTTGGCCGTCGCTATCGGGGTAAATTACATCAGGTTTTTGAGGGGACTTGAGTTGAGTTACCATAACTGTTGTCCGGGGTTAGGGAATGTTGAATTTAATTGTAGCTTATGGGAAGAGTCAGAAGTGCGATCCAATAGCTGCAAGCTTCGCCAACGAGCTTTTGAGAAAGACGAGAAGTGCGATCGCACTTTTTCATCCTTCCCAAAACACCCAAATGTCTAACTTAATTCATCTGGGTTAATGCCCATTTCTCGCAACCGTTCCATCAAAATCTGCGATCGCCGTCGTGCCTCTTCTAAAGCAGTTTCTGCAAGTTCTGCCCGCTGGCGTTCCTCTTCTAAAGCAGTTTCTGCAAGTTCTGCCCGCTGGCGTTCTTGTGCTGTTTGCTGGCGTTCTTCCTCTAACAGTTGACAAATCTCAACGTAGGAGAAAAACCTGGTTCCATCCGGTCGATAAATTTGCAATTGATCGCCCGATAAATCAAAGCGAATTCCCAATCGAGGACTCACGTAATTTTCCATTAAGGCGATCGCATCTAACCCATCTTGTCCCCGCAGCCAGCCTCGCAGTTGGTTGTTGCTAGGATTGTAAATGTAATATTCTTCAACTCCGTGGCGATCGTAAAATAGCAACTTCTTCTCCATTTCATCCTGCGTGTTGCTAGGAGAAAGAATTTCAAACACAACTTGCGGTGCAATTCCTGACTCATTCCACTGTTGGTAAGAACTGCGTCTCCCTTTAGGTATGCCGAAGGCAACCATCACGTCGGGCGCATTAACAATATTCGATCTTCCCTCGATTGGATACCAAAACAAATCACCAGCTACGAACACATTCTCGTCATTAGCATACATCCATTCTAAGTTTTGTTCGATGACCAGAATCCACCGAAATTGGTCAGTATTATTTGCCATTGGTAAGCCGTCGCTGTCGGGGTAAATAACCTCTTGCTGAGTAGGGGATGGGATTTGAGTTACCATAACAGTTGTGCGGGGTGAAAGACTGTTGAATTTAATTTTAGCAGTTTGAGAATGGTGAGAAGTGCGATCCTCCTTCTGCAAGCTTCGCCAACTAGCTTTCTCAAAACAATAACCTATTCCTGTTTATCCTCCCTCTCTTCCTCTGCGCCCTCTGCGCCCTCTGCGGTAAAAAATCTTATTCACAAAAAATCGCATCAAAAATAGGGCAGACACCGCGCCCGCCCCAGCAAACTACTTGATCTGCAACTGCACCCCGCGAATCGAATAATCCAAAAGCTCGATCGGGTGCATCAACGTAACTTCCTTACCCTGCAACTCCAAATGCTTCTTAATTTGCAAAGAACAACCCGGATTAGAAGAAGCAATCAACTCCGCACCAGTATTCAGTAAATTCTCCACCTTTTGCACTCCCAATTCATCAGCAATCTCCGGCTGAAGCATATTGTAAACCCCCGCACTCCCGCAGCACAAAGCCGCATCCAGAGGCTCTTTTAACTTCACACCAGGGATTTGTTGCAGCAACTGGCGCGGCTGCAAACTAATCTTTTGTCCGTGCAACAAATGACAAGCATCCTGATAAACGATTGTCAAATCTCCGTCAACCAAAGGATTGAGTTTCGCCGTAATTCCGGCACTTGCCAAAAACTCTTGTATGTCCTTAACATTCGCAGCAAATGCTTCGGCTTTTTCCCGATATGCCGGATCATCTGCTAAAATATGACCGTATTCTTTCAAAGTGTGGCCGCACCCAGCAGCATTGATAATCACAAAATCAACACCCGTATTTTCAAAACTGTCAATCATCTGTCTCGCCAAAGATTTCGCCTGTTCGGCTTGTCCTTGATGTTCCGGCAAAGCAGCACAGCATCCCTGACTTTTCGGAATCACAACCTCGCAACCGTTAGCCGTCAAAACTCGCACCGTAGCCTCATTAACAGGCGAAAATAACAGTCTCTGTACGCAGCCTAAAATCACGCCGACTCGATAGCGTTTCTCTCCTTGTGCGGGAATTACTTCGGGCAAATTATCCCGGAAAGAATCAATTGTTACCTGCGGCAAAATTGATTCCATCGCCGCCAAACGGGGAAATACTTTTTTCAGCAAACCTGTTTTGCGGACAAGTTTCGGTAGTCCTAATTTTTGATAAATAAACAGCGGTACAAGTAAAGGCCGCAATCTGTGAGGATAAGGGAAGAGATTAAAAATCAGAGTCCGAATTACATTGTCAGAAAAAGTGCGTTTCTGATTTCGAGTAACTTGGTGGCGAGTTGCGGAAATTAACTTGTCGTATTGAACTCCAGACGGACAAGTTGTCACGCAGGCCAAACAGCCCAAACAAGTATCGAAATGCTGCGAAGTTACTTCGTTTAAAGGTGCGTCGCCTTCATTAATTGCATCCATTAAATAAATGCGGCCTCTAGGCGAATCCATTTCTTTGCCGAGTACGCGATAACTCGGACAAGTTGACAAACAAAAACCGCAGTGGACGCAAGTATCGATCAACTTCGGATCGGGCGGGTTGTTGGCATCGAAACCGGGGATTTCGAGGGTTTGCAAGTGGGGATTTTGTGCTAAGAAATTGCTTTCTTTAGCTGGTTTTAAATCGTCGCTGGGAATTGTAGAATTTTCGGAAGTTTGCATATATTACGTAATTGTTTTGGTTCGTAGTAAGAACTAAATTTTTTTCACATTGCAAGCCTAAATTCATCAAGCCAACAAAAAATTCTCTTTTTTCCTCTTCCTTCGCGGTCTTTGCGCATTCGCGGTTCGTAAAAAAAATCTAGTTCGCAAATGATTGAGACGGGGATTGAAGAAAAACCGCACTCCTGACTGCAAACTTTGGGTGCATCTCAATGTGGCAAGGGCGAAGCATTCCGGCAGACAATTTATTAGTTATAAGCAGAGATTTACTGCCGGAATGCTTCGCCCCTACGAAGATATTTGCAAAAATGAGATGTACCCGCAAACTTTAAATTAAATACCGCTGATAAAACGATTTGGACTCAAAATATTTTCCGGGTCAAACTGCTGCTTGATCCGGCGCATTAGATCGATCGCACTTCCAGTATAGCCCCAAACATCTAACTCTTGCTTGATGTCAGTCGGCGCTGCCAAAACAGTCAAAAAACCGCCTTTAGCCTCGCACCCTTGGCGTACCTGCAACAGCGTTTGAGCAGTCGCAGCCTCAAACCGCAAAACCCCCAAACCTGTGCCTGCATGAATCCAAGCATCCTGTATCGGCAACTCGTTAATTGCCTTGACTGCTTCCGACGGTCTGATGCCTATTTTGCAAATAATTGCCGACTTTGTGCCAGAATCCCACATTGTTTCTGGCAATCTTTGCCATAACTGATGCTCATCGTCCTCGCTGCATTTAGTGCCTTGCAAACCCAATTTTTCGCCAACTTCTAGTAACCGGG
>ENA-OBIT01000129-OBIT01000129.1-metagenomes-genome-assembly--contig:-NODE-129-length-31914-cov-6.99931_pt1 | contig 31914 bp, 31 predicted proteins | sample MGYA00153386_OBIT01 | MGnify analysis MGYA00153386
GGTTGCCGGGCTGCTGGTCGGCGTGGGCACGCGCTACGGCGCGGGGTGTACCAGTGGGCACGGCGTGTGCGGCTTGTCGCGGCTGTCGCTGCGTTCACTGGCAGCCACTGCCACGTTCATGGGTGCAGGTTTTGCAACCGTGTTCTTCATGCGCCACGTTTTAAGTTTTTAAAGGCTATTCGTATGTTTGCACTGTCTGCATGGTTATCGGGTTTGGTTTTTGGCTTGGGGCTGATCGTGTCCGGCATGGCAAACCCTGCCAAAGTCCTTGGCTTTTTAGACCTCGCAGGCGAGTGGGATCCGTCCCTGGCCTTGGTCATGGGCGGGGCTATTGCGGTTGGGTTTTTTGCTTTTTTAGTCGCAAAAAACCGCACGCGCTCCTTCATCGGCGCTGAGATGAAACTGCCCACGGCGTCAGCCATAGACAATCGCTTGCTGGCGGGCAGCGCGCTGTTTGGCGTGTTTGGCGCTGGTTGGGGCGTTGTCGGCTTTTGCCCTGGCCCCGGCTTGGTGGCGCTTGGCATGGGCGAGCCCAAGGCACTGGTGTTTGTTGCAGCCATGCTGGTGGGCATGATGATTTTTTCGTGGCTTGAAAAACGCAAGAGTCCAGCCGTCGTTAACGCCGCCAACGCTGCTTAAGACATCAAACATGACAGACACCACGTCATGGGCAGCGGCTGGCATCACAGTTGCCGTGCTGGTGGCTTATGAGATGACATTGTTGTGGATGCAACGCCGCAGCCCTGCAATCCTTGCCCGCTCGGCACACGCCAATCTGCGGGAAGAATGGTTTGCAGCCTTGTCAAAGCAAAAAGGCTCTGAAATTCTGGCGGTGCAAACATTGCGCAACTCGCTGATGTCCGCCACCATGACCGCCTCTACCGCAGCGCTGGGCTTGATTGGTGCTGCCACGCTGCTGGCACCATCGATCACTTCTTCAATCGGCACCTTTAACAATCTGGCAAGCCATTTCACCGCCCGACTGGTCATGGAACTGGTGCTGATGGGCGTGCTGTTTGCATCGCTGGTCTGCTCGGCAATGGCGGTGCGCTACTACAACCACGCAGGGTTTATTTTGTCGATGCCGATCGAGTCTCATGAGCGCAAGCAATGGGGCCCGACTGCGGTTGCCTACTTGCGCCGCGCGGGGTTGCTGTACAGCTGGGGCCTGCGCCATTTGCTGATGGTGGCACCGCTGCTGGCATTTATCGTTTACCCCTTGGCCGGGCCAGTGGCTGCTTTGCTGGTGGTGGCTGCGCTGTATGGGTTTGACAGGTTTCAGGCTTAGAAAGTCAAACCATACGTTGCCTGACGGACGTGACTGTCAACGCTAGATGCGCGCATCCTTTGGCTTGTTGCCCTGCGGCCAGTCTTTTGCTTTGCCTTTAGCCCTGCGGCCAGTCTTTTGCTTTGCCTTTAAATACTGGCCTTGGCTGGTGGGTGAAATACTCAGATACGTCAATTGCTTGCTGGTCGGTCAGCGTACCACCTTGCCCCAGAGGCATTTTGTATTTTACAAAGGCGGCAGCGGTGTAGGTTCTGGCCATGCCCGCACCGTCGTTAAACGAGTCTTTGCCCCACAGCGGCGGCATCGCATACCCACCAATTGCGGTTTTAATGCCAAGACCCTGCAGACCATGGCAACTGGCGCATTTTTCAGCATAGACAACTTTTCCGTTTGCGCTATTCGGTAAAAGCCGCGTATCAACCGGCCCAAAACCCCGACCCTTCACGGCGGTGCCAGTTGGCACAGCAGTTGATAACCATTGCATGTACGACAGGATGTTGATCATCTCGGCAGAGTTGTATGCCAGCGCCTTGCCGTTCATTGACCGCTGGAAGCAATCATTGACCCGATCAATCAACGAAATGACTTTACCGCTTCGCGCGCGGTATTCGGGAAAGACTCCCCAAATGCCGACCCATGGAGAGGCATTGGCAGAGGTACCCGCGTCAAGATGGCAATTGGTGCAATTCAGTCCATTGCCAACGTTATTGGGCAACAAACGGCGTGTGTCCGTCAGCAATTTTTTGCCCTCTTGAATTGCCAGACCTTTTGGGCCACTGGGTATGCTGGCGTCGAGCGGCGCTTTGAAATCAGGTGCTGCGGTTTGCGCCGCTGCGACAAAAGTACTGCCCACCGCAGCGATACAGGCAGGCAAATGACAGGCTGTTTTCATGGATTAGTTCTTTGGCTCAGTGAAAATATCAGGTTTAAACAACTTAGTTTGATTGGCCAGCGCAATCGTTGATTGGTGTTCATGTCTGACAGGTAATTGGCCAGTTGTCGCCTAAGCTGACCTTGACTGCGGTTGTCGCAAAGGACGTTCATGGAATTCAAGGATTACTACGCCGTGATGAGCGTGGAAAAAAGCGCAACGCCTGAAGACATCAAGCGCGCACACCGCAAACTCGCGCGCAAGTACCACCCGGATGTCAGCAAAGAAAAAGATGCCGAGGCGCGGTTCAAAGAATTGGCTGAGGCCTATGACGTGCTGAAAGACCCCGAGAAGCGCGCTGCTTATGACCGGTTGGGTGCTAACTACAAAGCGGGGCAAGAATTTCAGCCACCGCCCGACTGGGCAGGCTCGCAACCTGGGCGCGGCGGTTATTCACAAAGTTTTCAAGACGGCGACGGGCAAGACCACAGCGCGTTTTTTGATTCCTTATTCAGGGGTATGGGTCGTGGGCAAGGCGCCGGGCAGCAACGTAGCCATGAAGCGTTTGACATGCACGGCCAAGACCAGCACGCCAAAATTCAGATCAAGATTGAAGACTCTTACACCGGCGCAACGCGTACGCTGCAACTGCGGGTGCAAACGGTTGGTAGCGACGGCCGCGCGCAGCTAGCTGACCGCACGATTGAGTTTGTCATCCCAAAAGGCATACGTGCGGGCCAGCACATTCGCCTGGCTGCGCAAGGCGGTCCGGGCATGGGCAATGGCAGCCCGGGTGACTTGTACCTGGACGTTGAAATATTGCCGCATCCGCTTTATCGCACCGATGGTTACGACGTCCTGATGGACTTGCCGATAGCACCTTGGGAGGCTGCTCTTGGCGCTGAAGTCGTGGCGCCCACGCCTACGGGCCAGGTTGAAGTCAAAATTCCGGCGGGCTCAGTGGCTGGCCGCAAATTGCGCCTCAAAGCTCGCGGCTTGCCCAGCAAAACGCCGGGTGACTTTTACTTTGTTCTGGCGATTTTGCAGCCGACGCCACAAAATGAAGCAGATAAAAAAGCCTATGCAGATTTGCAAACTGCGTTTAGCACCTTCAACCCGCGCTTTCAGGTTGAGGCGTTTGATAAAACCCCCGCAGTCCATTAAGGCGCACCCCTTCATGCAAACCAACTTCATACTCATCACGCCAAACCAAGCCGTTAACCTGGTGCTGGAAGACATCACTGAGCTGACGCTTGACGACCTGTGCCGCGCCTGCAACGCGCAGGCCGACATCATCATTGAACTGGTCAGTGAGGGGGTAATTGAAGGCGCATCTATTGCGCAAAGCTTGCCCCAAGAGAGTTGGCGCTTTACTGGCATGCACCTGCACCGCGCTAAAGTGGCCATGCGCCTGCACCGCGACTTAGGCGTGAACTTTGCTGGCGCTGCACTGGCGCTGCAGTTGATGGATGAGCTGGAAGAAGCCAGGTCCCGGCTACGGGGCTATGCTATTTAATCAGGAGCTGCTTGCGCCCGCAGCTATTGGGCTAGAGGCTTATTTTTCTAAAAAATTAACTTTTGGCTGTTTTGCATAGAATAGGATTGCCGCCCAATCTTCGCGGGCGCAAGCAGCTATGAATTTAATAGTAAATACTGAGTTTGTAATTGATCTTTTTAAGCTGGCGCTGTACATCGCTTGTGGCTATGTGGCGCTCAATGTCTACGCCCGCCACGTCAAGACGCGCTGGGTTGTGCGTTTGACCGCCGAGCGTTTTGCGGTATTAACGCTTCTCACCCTGCTGGTCGTTGCCATCAAGGTTTTTGAGGACGTGGTGACCAAAGAGTCTGGCCCGGTAGACGCCGCCGTGCTGTGGTTTGTTCGGCAAATCATGCCGCCAGCCATGGTCCGTTTTTTTGAGGTGGTCACATTGACCGGCGCCGCCAGGTTTTTAGTACCTGCCACGGTTGCGCTCTCGATTTTGTTTTACACAACGCGGCACAGGCAGCAAGCCGTTTTGCTGGCAACGTCCATGGCTTGCGGCTGGGCCTTGACTTACACGGTGAAATCACTGGTTGACCGCACGCGGCCTGAGTTGTGGAGCACGACCTGGTACTGGGGTTCGAGCTTTCCGAGTGGACACACGCTGAGCACGGCGGCATTTGCTACAGCGCTTGTTATTGGTACGGCGCAGATTTGGCCCAAGTCACGTTTTTTCGCCCTGCCGCTGGCCGTTGTTTGGGTCACGCTGATGGGCGTGTCTCGGCTTGTACTGGGCGTGCATTGGCCTACCGATGTGTTGGCGGCAACTTGTCTGGGGGTGTTCATTCCGCTGGCCATTAGCCTGGTGGTGTTTAAAGATGACAAGCATTTGGTCGTATCGATCACGACCGAAAGAGAAAATCAAGCTACCCTAAATGGTTGATGTTGTTTGCCATCCCATCACATTTTTAATTTACGGAGAAATCACTTATGCAATACCGGCGCTTAGGCCACAGCGGCCTTCAAGTCAGCGAGCTGTCATTGGGCTCATGGGTCACTTATGCCAATCAGGTCAACGTCAAAGCCGCCAAAGAAATGCTGGCGCTGGCCATGGACAACGGCGTTAACTTTTTTGACAATGCCGAGGTCTACGCCAGCGGCCAAAGCGAAGAGGTGATGGGCGACGCCATCAAGGCGCTCAAGTGGCCGCGCCTGAACTACATCGTGTCGACCAAGTTTTATTGGGGCTTGGCCGAGCCTGAGGTGAAAGGCAAAACTCAAGCTGTTCCCATCAACCGAAAAAACACGCTGAACCGTAAATACCTGATGCAGGCCATCGACGGCTCCTTAAAACGCATGGGCCTGGACTTTATTGACCTGGTGTACTGCCACCGGCCTGATGCGCAAACGCCGGTTGAAGAAACCGTGCATGCCATGAGCGACATGATTACGCAGGGCAAGGCGCTGTACTGGGGCACCAGTGAATGGTCTGCCGAAGAAATTCGTGCAGCGTGGTGCATTGCCGACAAGCACCATTTGCACAAGCCGGTGATGGAGCAGCCGCAGTACAACCTGTTTCACCGCCAACGGGTCGAACATGAATACGCACGGCTGTACGACGACATTGGCCTGGGCCTGACGACGTGGAGCCCGCTGGCCAGCGGTTTGCTGACGGGTAAGTACAAAAGCGGTGTGCCAAAAGGCAGCCGTGGCGCACGCTCGGACATGGCGTTTTTGGTCAAGGGTCTCACGAACGACGACAAGAATGCGGCAGTCACCAAGCTGGAGGCTGTGGCCGGTGATCTGGACTGTACGGTTGGTCAGCTCGCGATCGCCTGGGCCGCAAACAACCCGCGCGTTAGCACCGTGATCACAGGCGCATCAAAAATTGAGCAACTCAAAAACAACCTGAAAGCCCTCAACGTCATGCCCAAATTAACCACAGATGTGATGGAGAGGATCGACAAAATTTCACAACCACTGGCAAGCTGACTAATTCGCTATTTATTTAGCAGCTTACTACGCCTATATTTGTTGGTCTGCAGCACTAAAACGCCAACAAGCAGACCTGATACAACGCTGCTGGCCGAGAGCGTTGCGTAAAAAGCCATCTCATCGCCGACCCATCGCCGAATCACCTGCCAATAGCCCATCGCGCTTGAAATTGGCATCCAAAACGGTCCGCTGGCCGTGCTGATTGTCACTTCCAGCCTGGTGGGCGCTTTGCAGCAAGAAGTGTTGCTGGAGCCGGTGCTGTACTCGTTGTTCATTGTGCTTATCAGCAGCGCCGTGACGGTGTGGTTTCGGTACTTGGCAGACACAGAAAGCCGGGCACGCGACCGCTTTAAAGAAGGTGCTTTCAAGTCAGCCTGAAAAGAGCACAGCCGTGCGTTTTCATTGATCTGCATCAGTACCGCCTTAGCCAGTGGCTGATATCTTCTGGTAATGAGCCGACTGCAGAGTATCAAACACCCAGAGATGCACCGCACCCACCGCGTCGGCTGGCTGCGTGCTGCGGTGCTCGGTGCCAACGACGGTATTGTTTCAACAGCAAGCCTTTTGATAGGTGTGGCAGCGGCCAGCGCCAGCCAAGCCACGGTGTTGATGACAGGGGTTGCCGCTCTGGTTGCGGGAGCCATGTCGATGGCCGCAGGCGAGTATGTGTCTGTCCATTCTCAGGCAGACACCGAAGAAGCCGACCTCGCGCGTGAAAAAGCCGAGCTAAGCCAAGACCCACAAGCCGAGCTGCGTGAACTGACCGCAATCTACACATCACGCGGACTGACGCCTGAGCTGGCCGCTGCGGTAGCGGTGCAGTTGACAGCACACGACGCACTGGGTGCCCATGCGCGTGATGAGCTGGGTATTTCAAGTGCCTTCAGCGCCAATCCCATCCAGGCGGCGCTTGCATCAGCCGCCAGCTTTGCGGTGGGTGCGGCTTTGCCCCTCGTCGTTGCAGCGTTTGCGCCTGCCAGCGCGCTGCTCGCCTGGGTAGCAGGTGCATCACTTCTCAGCCTGGCGGGGCTTGGGGTGGTGGCTGCGCGGGCGGGCGGCGCAAATATTTTAAAAAGCGTCTGGCGCGTCACGCTCTGGGGCGTACTGGCCATGGCGGCTACTGCGGGCGCGGGCTGGCTGTTCGGTACAGTTGTTTAACCGTTCTAAGTGTATTTTTAGCGTTTTGACCAACAAATACGGGCGCAAGCAGCTATTTATTCAATAGCATTTCCAATGCCTGTCATCTGGCCGGTCCAAACGCCATCAAACAGCCGTCACCCGCGCCAGAACGGCTTGATCTCTGCAAACCTTTTAATCTCTTTCAAGCAGCGTTTGGCGTTGGGCTGCACGCGCGCGCCCAACCAGCCGACGCCAAACCAGGCATTGGGATCGTCGGCGGCCAACGCACGCAATGCGTGCAAAGCCACCAGTTCATCGTTGTATTGGCCCAGCGCATCCTGGGCAGGCTTGAGCGCGGTCGCCATGTGCCTGACCTTACGGGCTGGAAAAAGTGGTTCGACAAACTCAAGCAGGTAACGCAGCCGCTTCAGGCGCTTGCGTACGCCGTGCTGCCCTGCCTCATCGAGGACAAGAAACTTCTTGCCGTCACGCAGGGCGCGCGTGCGCAACTTGTCCAGCCGCTTTGCAACCGACTTTTGCAAGGCTTCAGGCTTGTCTGCTGGTTTGGGCACTTCACGGTGCACAAAACTCAGGAGGCCAAGCAATGCGCACTGGAAATCCGCCGCACGCACCGTTGCAGCGGGATCAGGAGTGTCGCTGTCGTCCAGATCAACACCTACCGCTGGACCGCCAACGTCAAGCAGTTGGGGCTGCAGAACCAGCGCCAGGTGGCTTTTGTCCCGGTGGGCACCCAAAGCCCTGAAGGCCTGCACCAGCGCGGCGTCCCATGCTGGATCCAGGTCGTCGGTGAAGCGCCCCAGTTCCCCTAATGCGGTGCGCAGCCTGCGTATCCCAACCCGCAGCTGGTGGACATGGTCCGGCTGGTTGCTGCCGGCGGCCAGCTCACTCATGTTCGGCAGTATCTGGCACATGCATGCGTGGATAACAGCGGTCACCATTTCAGCGCCAGATGCGTGCCGGGAGAATTTTGCAGAAACCGCCGACGTAGCCTCGCCGAACGGAGTTGCGCTGCGCAGGCGCTGTCCTTTCATTGACTTGGCTATGGTGCTTATCCAGATACCGTGCCGCGTGCACCACTCAAGCGCCAGCGCCACGGCGTCTGCTGGCGTTCCTTCCTTGAGCTCTATTTCAAGCTCGCAGATGGGCAAGGACAGTCCGTCTGAAAAAACGCGGCCTTGGTCGAGCGCAACTTCAATGGTCGAGTTGCCGATGGCAATTTGCCGGGTGATGCGTTGTACGTCAGTGCTGTAAAGCAAGTCAAGTTGCGGGTATGTCGCTCCTGCCTGGAGCCCCAATGCTTTGTCAATCGCCTTGCCGACAGGCGTTGCGCGGTGGCGGGACAAATCCAGCGTGGGCAAGCTGGCTGCGCCTTGTGGCGGCAGCGCCGCGTTGTGCTCTAGCCGCTCCAGCAAGTCAGCAGTTGGCCCCTTGGCAGTCTGCACCCAGCGCCTGCCTTCTTTGCGCAGACGCACCACAATGCCGCAGGCCGCCAATGCCCCGTCAGGCGTATCGAAGTAGCTGGCCTGCAACCGCTTGCGAGTCACCCTGCCGTCGAGCACAGCAGCTGCAACGCTCTTCAAATTTGCAGGCGGAATTTCAAACTTCAATTCAAATTCAGTCATAGGTCATAGTTTAGTCACTGCCTGAAACCTGCGGTGTTTTTTTGGCAACTTTTGCGGCGCCGTTTGCGGCGTTCCACACACTGGCTTGATAATCAATCCAGAGCATGTTTTTGGTAACGCTGTGACTAACCCACTATGCCCAGTGCTTTTAATTTTTCTGCTTCGCCGTTTGACTGCCTCAGCCCGGACGAGCAGCGCCTGGTACGCGACAGCGTGGATGTGGCTTACTTTCGCGAGGGCGAAACGATTCTCGCCAATGGCGCGGCGCCCACGCACCTGTTGGTGATCATCAAGGGGTTTGTGACGCAACTGGACGGCGATGAGGCCATCACCACTTACGGGCCAGACGATTGCTTTGACGGGCGCGGCCTGGTGGCGGGCAAAGTCAGCAGCCGGTTTGTGGCGGCCCAGGAAGTGGTGGCCTATGAGCTTGCAAAACAGTCGGTGAATGACCTGATTGCGTCGAACGCCACCTTTGGCGCGCTGCTGTTTGCAGACCTTAGCCAAAAGCTCAGCGCCTTGTCCCAGCGGCGCAGCCAGCACGAGCTGCAGTCGCTCAGCCTGTCGCGCGTTGACGAAGCTTTTTTGCGGCCACCCCATTTCGTTGATGCGCAAACCGATATTCTTGCGGTTGTCAGAGTTTTTCAAGCGCAGCGTACGTCCAACGTGCTGGTGCGTGACACGCAGTCCCTGCCCCCACGGCTGGGTATTTTTACCGCCACCGCGCTGCAGCGCGCCATTTTGGACGGCCGCCCACTCAGCCAACTGGCGGTAGGTGAATTGGCCAACTACGCCTTGATCAAAGTCCAGCCCTCGGACCCATTGGGCGATGCGATGGCCACCATGCTCAAGCACCGGGTACACCGGGTGGTGGTGGTGGACGGCGACACCATATTGGGTGTTCTTGAGGCGCTGGACCTGTTCAGTTTTATGTCCAACCAGTCGCACATGATCACGGTGCAGATGGAGGCGGCGACTGACCTCGAAGGCCTGAGCCAGGCGGCCGCTCAAATCACCCGCATGATGGCGCTGCAGTACCGCAGCGGCACGCGTGTGAGCCTGATTGCCAAGCTGGTGCAGCAACTCAACGCCCGTCTGTTTGAGCGCGCCTGGCAATTGATTGCGCCACCGGAGCTGGTGGCTAACAGCTGCCTGTTTGTGATGGGCAGCGAGGGGCGCGGCGAGCAGTTGCTGAAAACCGATCAGGACAACGGCCTGATTTTGCGCGACGGTTATGCGCCGCCAGATGATTTGGACGCGATTTGCGGGCGGTTTTCTGCCGCTTTGACAACCTTTGGCTACCCAAAGTGCCCGGGCCACATCATGGTGAGCAACCCTGAGTGGCGCAAGAGCGCCAGCAGCTTCGGCCAAATGACGCGGCAGTGGCTGGTGTTACCCGACACAAACAGCCTGATGAATTTGGCTATTTTTATGGACGCGCACACGGTTTGCGGCGACGCCGAGCTGCTAAGCCATGTGCAGCGCGGACTCGGCACTGTTGCCACCGACAACGACGCCATGCTAAACCGCTTTGCTGCCGCGATTGATGCGTTTGACAGCCGCGGCTGGCTGAACCGGCTGCTGGCTCTTGGCGATGCCGATCAACAACTCGACATCAAAAAACAGGGGATTTTTCCGCTGGTGCATGGCGTGCGCAGCCTGGCGCTTGCGCACCGCGTGCTTGCGACCAGTACCGCCGGGCGTATTGATGCCTTGGTGGCCATGGGCAAACTGGAGGCCGACCTGGGCGCCGACCTGACCCAGAGCCTGTATTTTTTAATGGGCCTCAAGCTCAAAGCCGGCTTAGCCGAACTGGACACACACCAAAGCGTTACCGGCGCCATTGATGCCGCCAAGCTCAGCACGCTAAACCGTGACCTGCTCAAGGACGCGTTGGGTGTGGTCAAGCGTTTCAAGGCGTTGCTGCGGCATCGTTTCCATTTAGAAGGCGTATAAGAAAAGCGTATGCAGTCACAGCTTGTAAGGCCGCCCTGGTGGGGCGCGCTGCGACGCAAGTGGCGGCTGTCCCGCCTGCGCGACCCGGCGTTTCGATTTATGTTTGAGCCGCCACCCGACAACGAGTGGGTGTCGCTGGACTGCGAGACCACTGGCCTGGACGCGCGCAGTGACGAGATCATTGCTATTGGCGCGGTACGTATTGAAGGACAGCGCGTGCTGACCAGCGAGCGCCTGGAGCTGCTGGTGCGGCCCGAGCGCGGCGTGCCGGGTAGCAGCGTGCGCATTCACCGATTGCGCGAGCGCGACGTGGCCGAAGGTCTGCCGCTGCAAGAGGCCGTAACGCGCCTGATGCACTTCATTGGCAGCCGGCCGCTGGTCGGCTACTACCTGGAGTTTGACTTGGAGCTGCTGAATCGGGCGATTCGTCCGCTGCTTGGCGTGGGTTTGCCGCAGCCTGCTATTGAAGTCTCAGGCCTTTACTACGACCACAAATTTAAGCAACTGCCGACCCATGAGCAAGGTGCCACCCAAATTGACCTGCGTTTTGCCACCCTGATGAATGACCTGGGTCTGCCGCTGCGCAGCGCGCATGATGCCACCAACGACGCGGTGATGGCGGCTCTGGCATTCATCAAGCTCAACCAATTAGGCAGGGCAGCCAAAGTACCGGGCACTCAGGCCCAGTGAGCGTTTGGCTGTTTTTGGCTATGCTCGCGACCAACTCAATGGCCAGAGGCGGTAGACGCCCCGTAGCCAGTTTCCGACCGCACCTGCTGCGCCGGAAACGCCGCGCGTTCGCGGGCAGCGTTGGCACTGCGATCCAAAATCGAAAACAGCCAGATGCCCACAAAAGCAATGGTCATTGAAAACAACGCAGGCGACGTGTACGGGAACAATGCCGAGCCCGCCGGGTTGCCCAGGGTGGTTTCCCACACCGATGGTGACACTACCGTTAGCCCCACTGAGGAGAACAGACCCATAAATCCACCAATCACCGCGCCCCGGGTGGTGCAGTCTTTCCACAGCACCGACATGAACAGCACCGGGAAATTGGCCGATGCAGCAATGGCAAATGCCAGCGACACCATAAAGGCGATGTTTTGCTTTTCAAACGCAATACCCAGCGCAACGGCCACCACGCCCAGCACCAGCGTGGTAAGGCGCGACACCTTGAGTTCTGAGGCGCTATCGGCTTTGCCCTTTTTAATGACCGTGGCATAAATGTCGTGCGACACCGCCGATGCGCCCGATAGCGTCAAACCAGCCACCACCGCAAGAATGGTTGCAAAAGCCACCGCCGATATAAAGCCGTAAAACACATTGCCGCCCACCGCTTTGGCTACCAGCACCGCCGCCATATTGGCCGAGCCGCCGCCGCCTTTGATGATGCCTGTGGCGGTGTTGGCAAACTCAGGGTTGGTCAGCACCAAGGTGATCGCGCCAAAGCCGATGATGAAGATCAGCATATAAAAGTAGCCAATCCAGGTGGTGGCCCACAGCACTGATTTACGCGCCTCTTTGGCGTTGGGCACAGTAAAAAATCGCATCAAAATATGCGGCAAGCCAGCGGTGCCAAACATCAGCGCCATACCAAATGAAATAGCAGAAATCGGATCTTTCACAAAGCCGCCCGGCCCCATGATCGCCTGGCCGATGGTGGCCGCGTCTTCGGCAGTTTTGCCGCCGTTAACGGCCAGTTGGGTTTTTACCGCCACGCCTCTGGCAAACAACGCCTCCAGGCTAAAACCGAACTGCGCCATCACCATGAAGGCCATGAACGTCACGCCCGCCAGCAACAAGCAGGCCTTGATGATCTGCACCCAGGTAGTGGCCGTCATGCCGCCAAACAGCACATACACCATCATCAGCCCGCCCACAATTACCACAGCCAGCCAGTAGTCCAAGCCAAACAGCAGCTTGATCAGCGCACCAGCGCCCACCATTTGCGCAATCAGATAAAACGCCACCACCACCAGCGTGCCCGATGCGGCAAAAATACGAATCGGCCCCTGCTGGAAGCGGTAGCCTGCCACATCTGCAAAAGTGAATTTGCCCAAATTGCGCAGGCGCTCAGCCATCAAAAACGTGATGACTGGCCAGCCCACCAAAAAGCCGATCGAGTAAATCAAGCCGTCGTAGCCCGATGCCATCACCGCAGCAGAAATACCCAAAAAAGACGCCGCTGACATGTAGTCACCCGCAATTGCCAGCCCGTTTTGAAAGCCGGTGATGCTGCCGCCACCGGTGTAAAAGTCAGCCGCTGATTTGGTTCGCGCGGCTGCCCATTTGGTGATGAACAAAGTTGCCACCACAAAGCCGCCAAACATGCTGATAGCCACCCAGTTGGTCGGCTGCTTGTCGACTTGCCCCAAGTCAACGCCCGCAGCTAGAGCCGCGCCTGCAGTTAGCGACAACAGCAATGCTGCGATGAAAGGATGTGGTGTTTTCATCGCGTCACATCCTTCAAGATATCGGTGGTCAAGTCGTCAAACTCGCTGTTGGCACGGCGCACGTAAATGGCGGTGATGACAATCGTGAAAATAATCACGCCCATGCCGATAGGCACTCCCATCGATGTAACGCCTGCGCCAATGGGCTGCGCCAAAAAAGGCTTGTTAAAAGCGATCAGCGCGATGTAGCCGTAGTACACGACCAACATCAGTAACGTGAGTAACCAACCAAAACGGTTGCGCTTTTTGCGCAGCGCCAGGTATTTAGGATGACTCTGAATTTTTTCGACCACTAGATCATTCATGGAATGTCTCCTCAATATGGGCTACAAAAAAATGCATGGCTGCAAAAAAACATTTGCAGAAAGTTGCGAGCAGGTTCTGATCGAAATCTCGTGGCAACAGAAACAAACTTGACTATAGGTGTAGACATACGCAGCGGCTTGATCTGCATCAACCTATTGGCGTTTATCTGTGCTTTTTGCCGCACAGCTGCGCGTGGACTTTTTTGCTTACTGCCGATGGCCGTTGCGCTTGCACACAGCGTGATGCTTTGACAACATACACTTACATGTATTTGTGGGCCGCGTTTGATCTACATCAGCACGCACTGCATGTGCCGCAGCTAACTTCAAACCATGGGTCAACCAGGGAAAAATTTTTTAACGACGTTGCTGTGGGCCTTGGTATTTGGAGTAGCTGTGCTGCTTGCGATGGCCGGGTACGGCAATGCACGCTGGAACGCTGGCACCACGCAATTGCTTAACCGGCTGGATGCTGCGCAAGTCCAAACCGCGCCGCAGTTTTACAACGCCAAAGAACTTGATGGCCTGCCAGCACCAGTCAAGCGCTACTTTGAAGCGGTGCTTAAAGACGGCCAGCCCATCATCACGGCGGCTACCGTGCAGCACACAGGCACTTTCAATTTAGGGGAGGCCCTTGACAACTGGAAACCATTCACCTCAACGCAGCGCGTAATAACAAACCGCCCAGGTTTTGACTGGGACGCGCGGGTGCTGGTGTTCCCTGGCGTCGCTGCGCACATTCATGACGCTTACGTAGCTGGCACGGGCTTGCTGAAAGTCGCCATTTTTGGGCTGATTACCGTAGCCGATTTACCTGAAACCGCAGATTTGTCCAAAGGCGAATTCATGCGGTATTGCGTTGAGGCAGCTTGGTATCCAACCGCGCTGTTGCCATCGCAAGGCGTGGTGTGGCAAGCCGTTGACGCGCAGTCAGCCAGCGCCACTTTCACCGACGCTGGTACCACGCTGAGCTTGCTGTTTCGCTTTTCTGGTGATGGCCTGATCGACGCGGTGCACGCGCAATCGCGTGGCCGATTGGTGGGCAATGTCATGACCTACGCCCCATGGCAGGGCCGCTTTTGGAACTACGCTGAGCGTGGCGGTATGTTGGTGCCGCTTGAATCAGAAGTCGCCTGGGTGTTGCCAGAAGGGTTAAAAACTTACTACCGCAGCCGGATGACCACCGTGAGTTACGGGTTTGCACGGCCAGAAAACGAGAGGCCTAAACCATGATGACACGCCAGAAGTTTCTTTACTCGAGCGCTGCGCTGGCTGCGGCACCGCTGGGCTTGGCAGCCTGCTCGCCTGCCAACTCTCCCAGCGGCTATGAAGCAGCGGTAAAAGAAATCTGGCGTCCAAGCAGTGGCCGCCTTGAATCTGCACAAGCAATACAGCAAGAACTGGTGCGGTCCGCGACGCTTGCGCCATCGAGCCACAACACGCAGGCCTGGAAGTTTCACATTGCGCCAAGCAGCATTGCAATCCTGCCTGACTTTTCCCGCCGTACCCCGGTGGTTGACCCAGACGACCACCACCTGTTTGCAACACTGGGCTGCGCGCTTGCAAACATGGAAGAAGCGTCGCTTGCTTATGGCTTAAAAAGCCAGCCGCGGTTTGATACAGCAAAAAATACGCTGCTCGTCCAGCTGGAGCAAACCAAAGCAATCGCATCGCCCTTATACACAGCGATACCCAACCGCCAGTGCACGCGCGGCCCATACGACGGAACGCAGTTGTCGACAGCTGAGCTGAAGTCGCTGGAGGTGGCCGGAACAGGAAACGGCGTGCGGGTCATGCTGTTCACGGCAAAGCCTGAGATCGAGAAACTTCTTGCGCTGGTCATTGAAGGCAACACAGCGCAAATGCAAGATGCCGCGTTCGTAAAAGAGCTCAAACAGTGGCTTCGCTTTAGCGGCAGCCAGGCGGTAGCAACAGGCGACGGTTTGTACAGCGCCTCATCTGGAAATCCGTCGTTACCGCGTTGGCTCGGCAGCACGATGTTTGACATCATGTTCAAAGCCAAAAGCGAAAACGACAAGTACGCCGAGCAAACCCGCAGCTCGGCGGGCATCGCGGTTTTTGTGTCGGATACCGATGACAAAACCCACTGGATTGAAGCGGGCCGCTGCTACGAGCGCTTTGCTTTGCAAGCGACTGCATTGGGTATTCGCAACGCGATGCTGAACCAGGCGGTGGAGGTGCCAGCAGTGCGGCAACAAACGGTAGCTTTTCTGGGGCTCAAGGCGGGCAGACCAGATCTGGTGGTGCGCTTTGGGCGTGGCGAAAAAATGCCGCAATCGCTCAGGCGAAGCCAGCAAAGCGTGTTTGTGTAGCTGGTAGTTGATATGAATTTAATAGCTGTTAACGCCCTATTTTGCTGCTCTGCAGGTCTATTTGGTATGACTTTTTGACCAGGAAAGGCAACCCAGCATGACGCCATCACGCTCTGTATCGCTGTTGCCCGAACCTGCGGAGGGCACCAACAAGCCCGCACCAAAAGCCAACGTTGTCAAACGGTTTGGCCTGATCGCCGCCACAGTTGCGCTTATCGCCATCACCTTGCTGCCTGCAACGGCCAGCCTGCCACGCGCGGGCCAAGTCATGCTGGCCATACTGGCTTTTGCGGTCATCGTTTGGATGACGGAGGCGCTTGACTACGCGGTGAGCGCCGTGGTTATTGGCGCGCTGATGGTGTTTTTGCTGGCCTATTCGCCCGATGCCGCCAAGCCCTTGGGGGCTGATATGGGCACTGGCGCTGCGCTTGGCCTGGCGCTGTCGGGCTTTTCAAACAGTGCCGTGGCGCTGGTGGCAGCAGCGTGTTTTATTGCGGCGGCCATGACTGCCACCGGGTTGGATCGCCGCATTGCTTTGTTTTTTGTTTGTGTTGTCCAAGGTCGATGCCAAGACCAGTCACATCGTGATCGGCGCAATGGGCGTTGGCTTTCTGTTGTCATTTATTGTGCCCAGCACCACCGCGCGGGTGGCTTGCCTGGTGCCCATCATGATGGGATTCATCCTGGCCTTCAAGGTTGACAAGCGCAGCCGCTTTGCTGGCCTCTTGGTGATTACCGCCGCGCAAACCGCCAGCGTGTGGAACGTCGGCATCAAAACGGCCGCCGCACAAAACATGGTGGCCATCGGGTTTATTGAAAAGCAGTTTCAGACCACCATCACCTGGGCAGAGTGGTTCATTGCCGGTGCGCCGTTTTCAGCGCTGCTGAGCATAGCGGTCTACTTCATCATGACGCGAATGATGCGGCCCGAGATGAAGGAGATTGAAGGCGGTAAAGCCGCAATACGCGAACAAGTTGAACAACTGGGCGCGATGACACCCAAAGAATGGAAGCTCTTGGCCATTGTGCTGACGCTGCTGGGGTTTTGGGCGACTGAGAAGGTACTGCATAACTTTGACACGGCATCCACCACCATCGCCGCTATCGCTCTCATGCTGATGCCACGCATTGGCGTGATGGACTGGAAACAGTCGCAAAAAGGCTTCCCATGGGGCACAGTGATGCTGTTTGCAGTCGGCATCAGCATTGGCACAGCCTTGCTCAAGACCAACGCGGCGAGCTGGTTGGCCAATGTGATTGTGTTGAATCTAGGGTTACAGCAGGCCAGCGCCTTTGTCATTTTGATGCTGCTGTCGCTGTTTTTAATCATCATTCACCTGGGCTTTGCCAGCGCGACGGCATTGGCATCCACCATGATTCCGATCATCATCAGCGTACTGCTGGCGGTTCAAACCCCAGGCATCAATGTGGTCGGCATGACCATGCTGCTGCAATTTGTGGTGAGCTTTGGTTTTATCTTGCCCGTCAACGCGCCGCAAAACATGATTGCCTACGGCACGGGCACCTTTGATTCTCGTGATTTTGTGCGTACCGGCCTGGTGATTACGCTGGTAGCGTTTGCGCTGCTAGTGGTTTTTTCAGTGACCTACTGGCCCTGGATGGGCTACATGACGCGCTAACTCAATGCAAACAGGCTTTTATGCTGCTCACGCAAAAGATTCTTTTGCACCTTGCCCATGGTGTTGCGCGGCAGCTCTTCGACAACAAAGCATTGCTTGGGGATTTTGAAGTTGGCCAGGCTTGCTTTGAGTGCAGCAACGATAGCTGCTGGCTCCAGCACGGTGCCGGGTTTGGCAATCACCACCGCCACACCCACTTCACCAAAGTCCGGGTGCGGCACGCCGACCAGTGCGCTTTCGGCTACGCCCCGACCAGTGCGCTCTCGGCTACGCCCGGCAGCTCGTTGATGTAGCCCTCAATCTCAGCCGGGTACACGTTGTAGCCACCGCTGATGATGAGGTCTTTGCTGCGGCCGACGATAGTGATGTAGCCTTGGCTGTCGATTTTGCCCACGTCACCGGTTTTGAAAAAACCGTCAGCGGTAAATTCTTCTTTGGTTTTTTCAGGCATGCGCCAGTAGCCTTTGAAGACGTTTGGCCCCTTTACCTGAATGCCGCCAATCTCATCAACGCCTAGTGCTTTGCCATCGTCATCTTGCACGCGCAGTTTTACGCCCGGCAATGCAAAGCCGACTGTGCCACCGCGACGTTCACCGACGTAGGGATTGGAAGTGAGCATCGCTGTCTCGCTCATGCCGTAGCGCTCCAAAATAGTGTGGCCGGTGCGCGTTCGCCACTCGTTGAAGGTTTCAATCAGCAGGGGAGCGGAGCCCGCCACAAAAAGTCGCATGTTGCGCACGGCGTTTTTATCCAGCCCCGGCTCATTTAACAAACGTACATACAAAGTAGGCACACCCATAAAAACCGTGGCCTCAGGCAACTTGCGCACGACAAATTTCGGATCAAACCTGGCGCACCAAATCATCTTGCTGCCGTTGATCAACGCACCATGCAGCGCAACAAACAGGCCGTGCACATGGAAAATTGGCAGCGCGTGGATGAGCACATCGCCTGGCGTCCAACCCCAATAGTCTTTGAGCACCAGCGCGTTACTCAGCATGTTGCCGTGCGTGAGCATCGCGCCTTTGCTGCGGCCGGTGGTGCCGCTGGTGTACAAAATGGCGGCAAGATCATCAGCACTTTTTACTGCCACCGTGTGCTGGTCACTGCAATGCGCAGCGCGTTCTAGCAGCGAGCCTGTGCGGTCGTCGTCAAGCGTAAAGACGTTTTGTGTTCCGGCTTTAAAAGCAATTTTGCTGACCCAGCCAAAGTTCTTTTTGCTGCACACCACCACCGCTGGCTCGGCATTGCCGATGAAGTATTCAATCTCTGCACTCTGGTAGGCGGTATTGAGCGGCAAAAATACATAGCCCGCACGCAGCGTAGCCAGGTACAGCAGCATGGCTTCAACGGATTTTTCAACCTGCACTGCGATACGGCTACCTGCTGGCAGCTTGAGCGATTCAAGCAAGTTGGCAAGCATGGCGGTGGCGCGTTCCAGATCGTGCCATGAATAGTTCAAGCCGCTGTCGGCTTCAACCGCAACGGCATCAAGATCGCTTGGGAAAGCTGCGCGCAGTGCAAAAAATAAATTATTGTTTTTCATGGACGTCTCAAAACTTCGGTGACCGCTTTTCAATGAACGCAGTGACTCCCTCACGGTGCTCGTGCGAGTCTGCGTATTGGTAAGCATTTGCTATTATTTCAGAAGCTGCTTGCGCCCGTGCTGATTGGGCTAGAGCACTAAAACACTGTTTATTCATGGCTGCAGCGTTTGGCGCGAGTTGGCCAATGCGGTCAACATAGGTTTGCACGGCTGGCCCCAAATCCGCATCAGTACACACAGCGTTTAAAAAACCGCGCTGCAGCATGGTCGAGGCATCCAGCACGCTGGCCGCAAGCAACATTTCACGCGCCGTCAACTCGCCCACCGCGCCCATGATCAATGCCGCCTCACGCGGTGCCATCGGAAACCCCAGCCGGGCGATTGGCGCGCCAAAACGGGCTGTGGTTGTGGCCAGGCGAATGTCGCAGCAGCTGGCTATCTCCAGCCCTGCCCCCATACAGTTGCCTTCAATATGCGCGACGACGGGCAACCTGCAGTCCAGCATGGCCTGTAAAGCTCCCCACACGTCGCCTTCATGGAACTCGCGCAGCGTCGCCTCATTAAAACGAAAGTCAGCGTATTCAGAAATGTCGCCGCCAGCGCTGAAATCAGCGCCCTCACCGGCCACCACAACGCAGCGCAGCGCAGCGTTTTCTGCAATGGTCTGGAACCTTTCGCGCAGCTCCCGCCACATGCCGCGGGACATGGCGTTGCGCTTCGCCGTATTGGACAGCGTAATGCTCGCAAGCCTGCCAGCGACGCTTAAAGTTACCGACCCCATCAGTCTAATTTGGCACCTGCCGTTTTGACCACAGCCGCCCAGCGCTTGACTTCGCCGCTGACAAAAGCACCAAACTGTGGCGGCGTGAAGCTGCCGAACTCTGCCCCGTTCGTGGCCCAGATGGCTTTCAATTCGTCTGACGCGGCGGCTTTGCGCATTTCTTCAACAATGCGTGCTTGCACATCAGCCGGCGTGCCCTTTGGCGCCCATATGCCGTACCAGGTGGTCACGGTGTAATCGGGCAGACCCAACTCTGCCGCGCACGGCACATCCGGAAAAGCCGGGTTGCGTTTGGGGCCAGACACCATCAGCGCCTTCACGCGCCCGCCCTTGATGTGTGCGCTGGACGAGCCCAAGCCGTCAAACATCATGTCAACTTGCCCGCCCACCAAATCGCGCAGCGACGGGCCCGCGCCGGTGTACGGAATGTGCGTGATAAATGTTTTGGTTTGCTGCTTGAACAGCTCACCAGCCAAGTGGTGCGACGTACCCGCGCCCGCTGAGCCGTAGTTGTATTTGCCCGGTGCTTTGCGTACGGCCTCAAGAAAACCCTTGAAGTCTGCATACGGCATGTTTTTCGGGTTAACCACCAGCACCTGGGGCACATTGGCCATGAGTGCCAGCGGCACAAAATCTTTTTCAATATCGTAGTCAAGCCGCGGGTACATCGACGGTGCAATCGAGTGGTGCACCGCGCCCATGAACAGCGTGTAGCCGTCTGGCGCAGCCTTTGATGCAATCGTTGCGCCTACCGTACCACCTGCCCCGCCCCGGTTGTCAATGACCAGTGGCCTGCCTGCGGTTTTGGCAAACACGGCTGATAGCGGTCGCGCAAACGCGTCTGTGCCGCCGCCCGCCGGGAAAGGCACTATCAAATTCACCGGCTTCGCGGGCCAGGCAGACTGCGCGTGGCTACCGAGGGCGATGGTTGCGGCACTGGCCGCTGCTACCTGGAGCAAAGCGCGCCGGGTGGTGCGGGTCGGGTGGGTGGTTGTATTAAAGGTCATGTTGTCTCCGGTTGTAGTAGTGTCACGTTCAAAAATCAAAGGCTCAAAAAAGCTAGGAGGGTCAAAGGGTCAAAGAGTCAGAAAATCAAAAGCTCACCATGTCAAACATACAAATCATCAATCGCCCTGGTTACCGGGATCTTGCCTTGAGCAAGCTGCAAGCGGTGCTTGTCCAGGCGCTTGAGGTCATACAGATAGTTGACCATCACGCCGTACGATTGCTTTAGCCCTTTGGCTGACGGGTCACCCGCCCAGTTAAGCCGCTCAATGCGCGCACCATTGCCCAAGTGAAAACGGGCCACTGCGTCTACCGGCTTGCCGTCAACCAATACCCGGCCCAAGTAATGGGCAACCTGCTGCAACACTTGCCGTTTGAGCGATGACTTGTCCGGCAGGGCCAAAACATCCACGCTGTGTAGTTCATCGGCCAGCTCAGGTGCGTTGCGCACCAGCCAGGCCTTGAACCCGGGGATCGGCGACAGCGTGACAAACGTTTTCAGCTTGGGAAACTCATCTCTGAGCGTGTCCACCACGCGCTTGATGAGCGAGTCGCCAAAACTCACCCCGCGCAGGCCAGCCTGCGTGTTGCTGATCGAATAAAAAACTGCAGTGGTGGCCAGGCCCAGATCTTCTACATCGGCGGACTCGTCCAGCAACGGCGTGATGCAGTCGGCCAGGTACTGTGTCAGCGCGACTTCAACAAAAATCAGCGGGTCATCAGGCAAGCACGGATGAAAAAACCCGTAGCAACGGCGGTCAGAGTCAAGGCGATTTTTAACGTCTGCCCAACTTTTTATATCGTGCACTGCCTCGTACTTGATGAGTTTTTCAATTAACGATGCGGGCGAGTCCCAGCTGATGCGGCGCAGGTCTAAAAACCCCACATCAAACCAGGTGGAAAACATGTATTCCATCTCAACATCAAGTGCAGCCAGGCGCTTGTCGCCTTTGAGGTGAGGCAACATTTCTGCCCGCAAATCCACCAGAAACCGAATGCCCTCAGGAAAAGCGCTGAAACGCTGCAGCAAGCGCCGGCGCGGCGACACGGTGGCGCGCCTGTAGCGCACCTCTGCCACTGCCTCATCAGCGGTGCCAATGGCTGATGCAAACTGGTCATGCGCAGCTTTGGTTTTGTGCGGGTCGGCTACAAACTGCTCGCTCATGAGCAGCCACATATCGCGCCGCTCGTTGGGTGCGGCTTTGACGTACCACTGGGCAATACGCTTGGCGCGCAAACCGCCTTCGACCTCACTTACCTGCGGCTCAACGACTTTTTTCAGCTCCAGCAGCGTGCGTCGCAGTACGCGTGGCGACAGCGCTTCTTCCTTTTGCCGTAGCGTAGCGCTAAGCCGATCGCGGGTGCTGCGGCCGCTGGATTTTAATTCACAATTTGCTATTATTTCAGGAGCTTCTTGCGCACGATTTAATTGGGCTATAGCTGTATTTGATGCATGATCTGGACTGCCGACGGTGCCCGTCGGCTTGCTGCGCGCAAAACGCGATACGCTGCGGTTCAACCATTCAGGCGGTGTCATGACGCAAACCTGGCTTGCTTGCCATGTACGTGACGCAGCGCCTCGCGCTGGCGCGTTAGGTGGGTGCGCATAGCCGCTTCAGCACCTTCGCTGTCACGGCTTTTAAGCGCGGCAAATACCGTCATGTGTTCAGACAGGCTTTGCTGCAGGCGCCCCGCAGCGCCGAGTGACTGCAAGCGCGACAGCTTCAGTATCTTGCGCAAATCTGTAATGCTCTGGCTCAGCCAACGGTTGTTGGCCAGCAAAATAATCGCCTCATGAATCGCAAAGTTGGTGGCGTAGTAATCAGTGATGCGCCCGGCCTTTGCCTGGCGCTGCAGCTTGTCGTGCAGCGCACCCAGCGCATGCAGGTCGCTGTCGCTGGCGTTACGCGCCGCCTCAAAAGCGCAGCGCCCCTCCAGCAGAGCTATGACCGGAAAAATCTCGTCCAAGTCTTGCTCGGTCACCACACTGACAAAGCAACCGCGCCGGGGTTCGTGGCGCAGTAAGCCCTCTGCCGTCAGCACCTTCAGAGCCTCTCGCAACGGTGTGCGCGAAATCTTCAACCGCTCACATAACGCCACCTCATCCACAAAGCTGCCTGGCGCGAGCGATCCTGCAAAAATCTGTTCGCGCAACGAGCTGGCGGCTTCTTGGTGCAGTGAGTTTTGGACAAGGCGCATGGATTGGGCTGGATGAAAATCCTACGTTCGAACTTCTAAGTTCGAAGTTCGAGGTTCGAGGTTCGAGGGTTCAGGCTCTGTAATCTGTTGATAAAAAAATCGACGCTGGCTTTGACGATGGTGAATTAATTGCTTGGTACCGCCAATAATTACCCGTAATTATCAGGGTCAAAAGATTTCGTGACAACCTTAGTTACCCGAACAACCAGAATTTCGCAAACAACCTTAGTTACCCAAACAACCAGAATTTCCCAAATAACCAGAATTTCCCAGACAAAAAGACGACCACACAACCGGACCACCTGACCATCCGAGATTCAGAGCACTTACAAACTGCACCAATCAAAACAACGCGAACGGCATGAGTTGCTGGCCTTGATTCGTCGATCTGATTGCCGCAGACTTGCTACTTTGGCTACGCCACACCCACACGCCCAGGCTCTTAACGCCGTTTACGCGAGCCGTCTTCCAAAATCTGATCGTCAGACCGCAACTTGCCGTTTTGGTCCCACTTCTTGCGGGCCACCAACCGGGTGCGGCCTTGCTCATCTGGCTTGCTGTACGTGTCTTCAACAGCCACCTTGCCGTTGGCGTGAAATGATTGCTGCAGGCCGGTCAGTTGGTCTCGGTTCACACCGAAGGCAATCGTGCTCTGCCGCTCCGTCATTTTTCCGTCATCGTCGAAACTTTCCCGCACTGACCTGCTGCCGCCGCCATCCTGCGCAATGGTGATTTTTTCTTTCATAACGCCATTCAGGTACCAACGCTCTGTCGCGTTCGGTTGGCCATTGGTGTAGCGGATGTGTTCGATCATTTGCTTGTTGGCGCCCCACGCTTTTGACCATTGCAAACGCCCGCTGCCGGACGTCACTGCGTAATCGCTGCCCTGTGAATTGCGACCCGGCTCGTACAAGCGCTCTTCCCGCAGCACGTTTTTGCCGTTGGCCGCGCCTTCCGTGTTGTAGACACGGTGCCAGCGCTGGCCATTTTGAAACGCCAGCTCGCCGACCACCACCTCAGCATCTGTCGCAGCAAATTGTCTGCTTACCGGTCGGTATGTCGTCGCAGCCAGAATCTTGCCTTGCTCCATCGTGCGCAGCTCGCGCCGCTTGCCGTTTTGAAACAGCGCCGTTTGCACTTTGCCTTCAAAACCGCACAGCATGCTGTCCTCAGGCAGCACGCTGGCTTGCGAGCATAGTGCACTGATCAGGTTGCCATCGCGGTCCCAAGCCAGGCTGGCCAGCACCTGGCCGTCCAGCGTAAAACTGACGCGGTCAGTCTTGCCTGTCTCAAAAAACCAGCGCGACGCTCCGCGTGTGCTGCCGTTGTTTTGATGCGACTCGCTGCGCAGTTTGCCATCGGGCCAAAACTCTCGCTCAAAACCGTCGGTGTTGCCACGCTCATTGATCATGCGCTCGCGCTGGATGTTGCCTTTGGAGTCGTAAAACCGCGACAGGCCCATAAATACGCCGCCGCGCAACTCTTGCTCGCTGGTTGGCAGGCCAGTGGTCTCTTCTTTGCAGCGCATCATTCCCGTCAGAGTCTCGGTGGTGCTGCCGTTGAAAGGGTTGACCGTTTTACCATTTACCTCGCAGCGCGGCACGGCCCATGCGGCGCTTGCAACGATGCAAAACGCAGCCAGCAAAAAAACGGCTTTCCAGGGGCTTTTTTGGCTTTTCATACGGAGTCTAATTTTATAGTTCGACGCAAAAAAACCCGCCAGAGCGGGTTCTTTGCCAGCAAACCTGCAAGCCGCATCAGCCCATGTGCAAACCACCATTGAGCGAGAAGTCGGCGCCCGTTGCGTAGCCGCCTTCGCCCGATGCAATCCATGAAATGATGGATGCGATTTCTTCTGGCTGGCCAAGGCGTTTGGCAGGCACGCCCGCAACGATTTTTTCCAGCACGTCGGGGCGTATCGCCTTGACCATGTCGGTGCCGATATATCCCGGGCTGACGGTATTGACCGTCACGCCTTTGCTGGCGACTTCTTGCGCCAGCGCCATCGTAAAGCCGTGCAAACCAGCCTTCGCAGTAGAGTAGTTGACCTGACCGAACTGGCCCTTTTGACCATTGACCGAGCTGATGTTGATGATGCGTCCGAAGCTGGCAGTCACCATGTCTTCAATCACCTGCTTGGTGACATTGAACATGCTGTTGAGGTTGGTTGAAATGACCGCGTCCCAGTCGGCCTTGCTCATTTTTCTGAACTGCCCGTCACGCGTGATGCCGGCGTTGTTGACCAGCACGCTGACTGGCCCGTGTTCGGCTTTGACCTTTGCAAAGGCTTCTACTGTCGAGTCCCAATCGCCGACATTGCCCACCGAGGCATAAAACGTGTGGCCAAGGACTTTTTGCTCATCCAGCCACTTGGTGAAGTCACGCGTGGGGCCGCACCCTGCGATGACAGTAAAGCCGTCTTTGGCCAGGCGCTGGCAGATGGCGGTACCGATACCGCCCATGCCACCTGTTACGTATGCTACTTTTTTTTCCATGTCTAGCTCCTTGAATCTTGTCGAAAATTACGTTGAGAACACCCTGAAGCGAGCTATTAAAACATGAGCTGCTTGCGCCCGTTTTAACTGGGCTACGGGTTGTTTTTACCCTAAATTTAGCGTTCTACGCATAGGGCAACCCCCATGCCACCGCCAATACACAGGCTGGCAATGCCTTTTTTGCCACCACTGCGCACCATCTCGTGCAGCAGCGTCACCAGAATGCGGCAACCTGATGCGCCAATCGGGTGGCCAATCGCAATCGCGCCGCCGTTGACGTTGACTTTGCTGGTGTCCCAGCCCATCTCTTTGTTCACGGCGCAAGCTTGCGCAGCAAAGGCTTCGTTGATTTCGAGCACGTCCAGGTCTGCCGCCTTCCAACCCGCCCGGGCCAACGCTTTGGTCGATGCGGGCACCGGGCCCATGCCCATATAGGCTGGGTCCAACCCGGTTGTCGCGTAGCTGGCGATTCGGGCCAAAGGCGTCAAGCCCAAAGCGGCGGCTTTTTTGGCGGTCATCACCATTACGGCGGCTGCGCCGTCGTTCAGTCCTGATGCATTGCCTGCAGTTACGCCGCCGGCCTTGTCAAACGCGGGGCGCAGGCCTGCCAGCACTTCGGCGCTGGTTTTGCGGTTGATGAATTCGTCCGCCGCAAACACGACGGGGTCGCCCTTTTTTTGTGCAATCGAGAACGGCACGATTTCATCCTTGAATTTGCCTGCGTCTTGCGCGGCGGCTGCTTTGGTTTGGCTGGCAAGCGCCAAAGCGTCCTGCATATCACGCGATATTTCGTATTTTTTAGCCACGTTTTCAGCCGTGATGCCCATGTGGTACTGGTTGTACACGTCCCACAGGCCGTCAACGATCATGCTGTCGACCATCTTCCAGTCGCCCATGCGCTGGCCATCACGCGAGCCGTTCAAGACGTGCGGCGACATGCTCATCGACTCTTGACCGCCGGCAATCACGATTTCGCTGTCGCCCGTGGCAACCGACTGCGCGGCAAGCATCACCGCTTTGAGGCCTGAGCCGCACACTGCGTTGATGGTCAAACCCGGAATGCCATGCGGAAAACCTGCTTTCAGCACGGTTTGGCGCGCCGGGTTTTGGCCCACACCGGCTGTGAGCACCTGGCCCATAATGATTTCACCGATCAGATCAGCGTTGAGTTTTGAGCGGTCCAGCACCGCCTTGACTACGGCTGCGCCCAAGTCGGTGGCGGGCGTTTTTGCCAAAGCCCCGCCGAATTTGCCTACCGCCGTGCGGGCTGCTGAAACGATAACGATGTCTTCCATGGTGTTTTCCTTTTTAATGGACTAAAAATTGAGCGAATGAATAACTCAGGCTTTCGCCTTGACGTAGCGCCCAGGAGCAGGCTCAATGGCTTTGTGCGTGCGGCTGCCATAGGTTTTGGGGGATGCAACTTGCTTGCCAGCATGGCCTTTGAGCCAATTTGACCAGTCCGTCCACCAACTGCCCGGGTGCTCGGTGGCGGTTTTCAGCCAATCAGGCTGCAGCGCAGGGAATTTGTTGGCAGGGAGTTTGTCGTTGGTCCAAAAGCTGCGCTTGTTCTTGACGGGTGGATTGATGACGCCTGCAATGTGGCCAGACGCGCCCATTACAAAACGTTTTTTGCCTGGCAAGTGCTGCGTTGACGCGTAGGCGCCACCAATCGGCACGATGTGGTCTTCACGCGAACCGTAGATGTAGGTTGGCATATCCAGATGCCCGAGGTCAATTTTTTGCCCACACACCGTCAGCTTGCCAGGGCGAATCATGCTGTTCTCAAAATACGTGTTGCGCAAATACCAGGCGTAAAACGGGCCAGGCAAATTGGTGGAGTCACTGTTCCAGTAGAGCAAGTCAAACGGCGGCGGAGTTTCACCTTTCAGGTAATTGCCGACAACGTAGTTCCATACCAAATCGTTGGGCCGCAAAAAACTGAAGGTGGACGCCAGCTCTTGGCCCTTGAGCAAACCGCCCTTACCCATTTCATTTTCGCGGTGCGCCACGCTTTGCTCGTCGATAAAAATATCGAGAATTCCGGTGTCGGTAAAGTCCAGCAGCGATGTCAGCAGCGTGAGGCTTGCGGCGGGTTTTTCACCGCGCGCACCAAGCACTGCCAGCGCGGTCGCCAAAATCGTGCCGCCCACACAAAACCCGAGGGTATTGATGGTCTTGGCGCCTGTAATTTCCTGCACCAAAGCTATGGCTTTGATAGCAGCATGCTCGATGTAGTCGTCCCAGGTTTTGGTGGCCATCGAAGCATCGGGGTTGCGCCAGCTCACCACAAAGGTGCGGTGCCCCTGCGCGGTGGCGTAACGAATCAGAGAATTTTCTGGCTGCAAATCCAGAATGTAAAACTTGTTGATGCACGGCGGCACCAGTAAAAACGGTTTTTCATGCACCGTCTTCGTCAATGGCTTGTACTCCAGCAGCTGAAAAAACTCATTTTCAAACACCACAGCGCCTTCAGTGGTGGCTACGTTTTTACCGACTTCAAACTGGCTTTCGTCGGTCATCGACATATGCCCTTGCTGCATGTCGTGCAGCAAGTTTTTAATACCCAGGCCAATGCTCTGGCCCTGCGTCTCAATGGCTTTTTTTACCGCTTCGGCGTTCAGCGCCATGAAGTTGCTGGGCGCCGTGGCGGCCAGCGACTGCTCAATGGCAAAACGCACTCTGGCTTTGACTTTGGCACTGCCCTCCACCGCATCGGCCAGCGCCATCAACGCACGCGAATTCATCAAAAAAGCGGCAGCTGCAAATTTCGATATGGGGTTGTCGTTCCAGGCGGCGGCGGAAAATCGGCGATCAGGTGTGGCGGGAATGGCGCCCCCGGCCTGCACGCTCTGGTTCCACAATTGCGCTGCATCGTGCAGGTAGGTTTGTTGGATGTCCAGCAGCTTGGCGTTATCAAAAGTCACAGCTGGTGCAGCGTTACCGCCAGCACCGGACAACTGCTTGGCCGCCTTTGTCACTGTCATGAGGGACTCTTGCATGAAGCCGGCCAGGTTTTGCCAGCTTGGGTCAGAATTGGTCAATTATTTGTCTCCACTAACGCTTGGAATTTCCGCTTGAAGCCTTGAGTATCTTAGGATTTGGCGTCAAGCTTGTGATTCAAATCAACTATTTAAGAAGTTTTATGTATTTGATCGTTATTGCCTGGATTTACGTTGTACTGATGATGGCCGTTGCGGAGGCAACCAACAGCAGCGGTACGGTGCTGGGCGCGGTCGTGACCTTTTTAGTTTACGGCGTTGGCCCGGCGGGGCTGGTGGCTTACCTCATGGGTGCACCAGCGCGCAACAAACGCAACAAAAAGCTGCGCGCCGAGGAATGGGCCTTGGCCCAGCAAAGCGCCGCTCCTGGCCATCTTGATACGCCGGCACGTTCAGTCGATTCAGTCGAGCCGCCGGTCGAGCCAGATGCAGGCGGCCATGCGGCCCGTGGCGAAGAAGCCATTACCGGTGACACCAGCATCGCGCCGGTGCGAAAAGAAACTTGACGGGTTGCCAGATGTGCACCATTGCAAGCTGGAGTCGTTGCCGTACACCTGCGTGATGCCCAAGGCGCGCAACCGCAGGCGCGCCAAACCGGCTAAATCGGCGGTGTATTTGCCTTGCGCGGCGTGCTTGAAACATGCTCCTGCGCTGGCCTGGCTGGCAGCAAACGCCGCCTTTACCTCAAAGCCGACCTCGAACGCCACCGGCCCAACGCACGGGCCCAACCACGCTATTATTTCAGGAGCTGCTTGCGCCCGTTTCAATTGGGCTAGGGCACTAAATGACTCTAAAATAGCAGCTACAGTGGCTTCCAGCACCCCGTACCCAGCAACGCCCGCCAAGCCGCGCCAGCCTGCATGTGCAGCGGCCACCACCGAACCACAACGGGTGGTGAACAACACCGGCAAACAGTCTGCCACCATGATGGTGCAAGCCACGCCGAGCTGCGCAGTAACGCAGGCATCAGCCACCGCACCGTCGTGACTGTCAGTGCCGAGAGGTTCAACGCCCACACCATGAATCTGTTTTAAAAACACCGGGCGGCTGCCAAGGGCCAGTTGTAGCGCAGCCCGGTTGGCGGCAACATTTTGAGGCGCATCGCCCACATGGTCTCCCAGGTTCAGGCTGTCCCATGGCGCGCTCGACGACCCGCCCTGGCGCGTAGTGAACACCGCGCGTACATGGGGCGGCGCTGGCCAGTCGGGCTGCAGCCAGCTGGGCGGCATCGCGGCCGGCTCAAGCCTCAAAATCCGGGCAACCTGACGGCTGCGCTTTTTGAAACGCGGGCAATGCCATGCAGGCGTCAAACGCGGCCATGGTGCGGCTCAAGCCGGTCAAGTCGGTGTCAAAGCGGCGTGCATTGAAGATTTGCGGCACCAGGCAACAGTCGGCCAGCGTGGGCGTATTGCCGTAGCAATACGTGGCTGGTGGCAACTGGGCCAGTTGTCTTTCAAACGACTCAAGTCCCACCCGGCACCAGTGGCGGTACCAGGTGTTTTTGACTTCTTCTTCCACGTGCAGCTCTTTGCTTAAGTACTTGAGGACACGCAGGTTGTTGACCGGATGAATCTCGCATGCAATCGATTGGGCCAGCGCCCGTACTTTGGCACGGCCGGCCGCATCAGGCGGCAGCAAGGCGGGCGCGGGGTACTTCTCATCCAGGTATTCAATAATCGCCATGGATTGCGACAGCTTGAGGTCGTCTACTTCAAGCAGCGGTACCAGGGCATCGGCGGCTAGCGCCGTGTAGGCTTCTTTTTTATGGTCGCCTTTAGCCAGATGCACCGGCACGTAGTCGTAAGCTAGCGCCTTGAGCTCGAGCGCAATACGAACCCGAAATGACGCCGAAGATCGAAAGTAGGAGTGGAGTTTCATGCGCAAAGCATAAACCGAAAGGGGCTTTTTTCTGCGCACAGTCGCAATCGCTTGGGCGACTCGCTGCGCAAGTTCGCCGCGTTACCATGCGGCCCTTGCACCCTTGCACCCTTGCACCCTTGCACCCCAACACGGAGACACCCATGACCAGCCCGACAACACTGAATGCGCTTGTAAATCACCAGGTCCGCCTTGCCAGCCGCCCATCTGGCCTGCCCACTGCAGCCAACTGGAGCTTTACCGAAGAGCCAGTCGCCGCGCCCGGCCCGGGCGGCGTGTTGGTCAAGTCGCTGTATTTGTCACTCGACCCGGCCATGCGCGGCTGGATGAACGAGGGCAAAAGCTACATCCCTCCAGTTGAAATTGGGGCGGTGATGCGTGCTGGCGGGGTGGGCCAGGTGGTAGCGTCAAACAACCCTGCCTTTGCCGTGGGCGACTATGTGAACGCCGGGCTGGATGTACAAGAATATTGCCTGATCACCCAGGAAAACATCAAGCGCAGCGGCATTTTTAAAATCGACCCGGCCCTCGGCCTGACGACCTGGACCAACGTGCTCGGTATGCCCGGCATGACAGGCTTTTTCGGCCTGATGGAAGTCGGTATGCCCAAGGCGGGCGAAACCGTAGTTGTATCCGGCGCAGCCGGCGCGGTGGGCCAAACGGTAGGGCAGATTGCCAAACTCAAAGGCTGCCGCGTGGTAGGCATTGCTGGCGGCAAAGCCAAGTGCGACTGGGTCGTGAACGAGCTGGGTTTTGACGCATGTATTGACTACAAAAACGGCGACGTGCGCAAGGGCCTGAAAGAGCATTGCCCAGACGGCGTCGACATTTACTTTGACAACGTTGGCGGTGAAATTCTTGACATGGTGCTGGCCAAAATCAATCGCAAAGCCCGCATCATCATTTGCGGCGCCATCAGCCAGTACAACAACACCACACCTGTCAAAGGCCCAGCCAACTACTTGTCGCTACTCGTCAATCGCGCCCGGATGGAAGGCATTGTGGTGTTTGACTACGCTGACCGCTACCACCTGGCAGTAGCCGAGATAGCGGGCTATTTGAAAGCTGGCACCATGAAAAGCAAAGAAGACGTTGTGCAAGGCATTGAGAACTTTCCCGAGGCGCTGCTCAAACTGTTCAACGGCGAGAATTTTGGCAAGCTGGTATTGCAGGTCGCTAGAGAGTAATTCAGCTCAAGGCTTTGGACTGCGCAATCGAAAGCTGGTGCGAGATTGCAATCTCTGATTAATAAGTGTTTGTAGTCACCATCAAATTTGCCTGAATCGAAAGTGCAGGCCTGAGCAGACCTTTTTTGACAGTGAAATTTCGTTGCCATGAGACTCACCCAAAAGCGCTGCCTCAGCCAATACACCGGGGGCAGTTGCGAGTGAGCGAACCCCAATGACGACAGACTCTATTCTGTCCTCGTTGCCAGCGCGAAAACTCAATTCAATACCTTCTTCTGTAAATGGCTCAGAGGACGCGTTCCCTTTCATCGCCAACCATAGGGCCTTGGTTTCCTCAACGCGCGTACAGATTATTTCCACCTCAACAAGCCTTGTGATACCTAGTTTGCCTCCGCCGCAAGCCGATAGCTGTTGTTGTTCCTTAGCTTTACGTTGCGCGGTCGTAAACTGCTCCTTCCATGGAAAGATGGTGCCTTCAAGTCCCCATTCACAAAAGAAAATGCATACAAGCGGACTCGATACATCGAGCACAACAGAGTTCGTGAAATTCGTCGCATAACGTCCATCCGCAGTTTGTGTGATGTAAGGTCGCGGCGCTTTGCACTTGATGCCGCGATCACCCAACATTTTGATGCTGTCAGCAAGGTTATGGGGTTCAAGGGCGAGCCCATGGAACAAAGGCAGAACAGCTTCGCCAGGCAAGTCACTGTTATTTGTTGCTGCCCAAAACTCAAGGTT